>Ga0308019_10002177_pt1 | contig 11350 bp, 9 predicted proteins | sample Neamet284_FD_203135 | JGI IMG/M metagenome (GOLD analysis project Ga0308019, IMG submission 203135) | Marine microbial communities from water near the shore, Antarctic Ocean - #284 | ecosystem: Environmental > Aquatic > Marine > Unclassified | place: Southern Ocean | collected 2014-10-01
AACGATTTTACCAAGTGCCCCACTGTTGCGGCATGGGATACATGCGCCCACAGATGATGGCTTCGATGCGCGGCATCAAAGCCGAAGGTGGCTGGGGCGTGGTTTGTACCGAGTATTGTTCTATCCACCCTAGTTCCGATGATATGCCGTTCCCCCACGCCTCTATATGGGATAAAGGCGATATCAAGAATTTACGTCTTATGACAGACGCGGTCCATGCCCACGGCTCCCTAGCGGGCATAGAACTTTGGCACGGTGGGCAAAGCAGTGCTAATTTGTATACTCGTCGGCAGGCAATTTCGGCATCAAGCCGCCCCAATGACGCCCTAGTGGGGATGCCTCTGCAAACCCAAGCCATGACCAAAGACGATATTTCCGAGCTGCGAAAATGGCACAGAACCGCCGCCCAACGAGCCATTGAAGCAGGTTTTGATATTGTTTATGTGTACACCAACCATGGTTATCTGCTGAACAATTTTTTGTCTGCCGAGTGGAATCGACGCGACGACGAATATGGCGGTAGCCCAGAGAACCGAGTACGCTTGATTAGAGAGATTATCGAAGACACCCTAGAGGTAGTGGGGGGGCGATGTGCAGTGGCAGTGCGCTATTCTATCCCAGCAGTGCCCCATCAAGACCCAGATGATTTGGTGGGTATGTTCTCTCAAATTGCCGAATTACCCGATCTATGGGATATCACCGTCACCGATTACGCATTGGAAATGGGAACCGCTCGATTTGTTCAAGAAGCCTCCAATCAGTTAGCTGTCGCAAAAATAAAGTCACTCACCAGTAAACCCGTAGTTAGTGTCGGCAGATTCACTTCCCCAGATACCATGCTCAAACAGATCACTAGCGGCACACAAGACTTCATTGGCGCCGCACGCCCATCCATTGCCGACCCCTTCCTGCCTAATAAAATCAAACATGGACGCCCCGATGATATTAGAGAATGTATTGGCTGCAACGTCTGTTACGCCCACGACTCCCTTAACGCACCGATTCGTTGCACACAAAATCCGACCATGGGCGAAGAATGGCGTCGAGGATGGCACCCTGACCGCATTGCCAAGCTACACGCAGATGAATCAGTTCTGGTCATCGGCAGCGGCCCAGCAGGACTAGAAGCTGCCTGCGCACTAGGTCAACGCGGATACGCCGTCACCCTTGCTGAAGCCGAACGCGAGCTAGGTGGCAGGATAAACCAAGAATCGCGCTTGCCAGGCATGTCTGAGGTAGCACGAGTACGGGACTGGCGCCTTGGGCAGTTGGCAAAGATGGATAACGTGGATATATACCCGAGCAGTCTGCTTGACGCAGAGGCCATACTCGAACTAAGCCCAACGCACGTCTTCGTAGCCACGGGTTCGCATTGGCGCGCCGATGGTGTGGGCCGTCATAGTGCATCCCCATTTGACGGCTTCCAAGACCACACAGTGGTCTCAGTAGAAGACATTATGTGCGGTGAAATACCCGACGGAAGGGCGATAGTCTATGATGATGATCATTACTACATGGGCAACTTATTGGCACTTAAATTACGGCAATGCGGCATTGCAGTGACACTGATAACGCCCGCTGCCCTGGTTGGCGGCTGGCACTACTACACCGATGACCAACCGGCGGTCATGCGGCAGCTTATCGACGCTGGTATCGATATCGTCTGTAACCGTGGCTTAATTGCTTGGAAAGATTCTACAGCGCAATTGGAATGTGTTTTCACCGGCTCTGTGAGCACAATTGATGCCGAATATCTGGTGCCCGTAACGGCGCGCATTGCCAATGATTCACTATGGCATGCGTTACAGCCCTTCGCCGATCGCTTCAAAACCTTGCAACGTATTGGTGACTGTGCGGCACCCGGTTTAATCGCTCATGCCATTTACGCAGGCCACCAAGCGGCGCGCGAACTGGGAGAAACATCGTGCCAACCTGACGATAACCGCCGTGAGCGCAAGGTTACTGAACTCAAGATCGCTCTTCCCAGATCAAATTGAAATTTATCACTCCTACCCCATCGGATTTCAAAAAAGTGCCATGTCTGGGCGCAGCTATACGCTTGTAGATGAACGAGCTGAGATGAAAAGTGCACGTGAGTACAATCGGCAGATTAACTTAACTGTGGGTCAGGAAGATGTACAACTCATAAAATGGTCAGCAGAAGGCATGCGCTCAAGTGCTTTTAATGGTGCAATAATGTCTGATTTAGAGGTGGGGACCGGTGCCATCGTTAGATGTTCCTCCCTCTATTGGGACCTTGGCACAGGTTAATCAACAGATGGTGGAAGAAGATTAACCTAACCATCAAATGTTCAGCCTTGTCTCAAGTCATGAGACTTGGATAGGCCCTAGAACAGGCAATAGCTGCGCCTTGCAGTCCTGGTTGCTCTGTAATACAAAGGTAAATGGGAATCTGATGCAGATAAGAAGAGGTTCGGCCCTTGTTGGTAAAACTCTGAGAAAATTCACTGGCCAATAAAAAATCATGCATACGCGGTAAAATTCCACCGGTTAAATAAACCCCACCGACTGCACCAAACATCAAGGCGCCATTAGCCACAGCATTGCCTAGCATGTTACAAAAGATACTTAGAGTTTGGTGGGCCAAGTCGTCAGGCGTATCCTGCTGGGCTTGTTGTAAAATATCAGCTGGACTGCTTAAGCTGGGCTCAATGGCGTTGACGTGAGCCACTGCCGCATATAAGTCCATCATTCCCGAACCCGATAAAAACCTCTCTGCCGACACATGTTCGAAATTTTTCCACATGTACGTCAGTATTTCTACGTGCAACCTATTGGTGGGCGCAAATCCTACATGGCCACCTTCACCCATCACTGGTAACCACCCCTTGTTATGGGCAATCAACCCTGCCACACCTAAACCAGTACCAGGGCCCATCACCAGTCTGTTGCCCTGCTTTGCCGCCTGACCCTGCTTTACAATTAATAGATCCTCATTGGCGATCTCTGACATAGCCCAAGCTTGGGCCGTGAAATCGTTGATCCACAAGGCCTCAACCTTAAGCGCCGTATTAACTCGACCTTTATTAACACACCAATGATTGTTGGCCATAGTGAATTCTGGCAAATGTACGGTGCCTGCTATAGCAATACAGGCCTTGGTAATGACAGCGTCCTCGCCTTCTCCTATGCAGGCAAGGTAGGCGGACACAGCTGATTCTAAACTCGGGTAGTTCGAGCAAGCTAACACCTTAATTTGCAATAAATCGAGTGAATTGCCGAGCGTTAAGGCAAAACGAGCATTTGTAGCCCCCACATCGGCTACTAAATTATATTGAGTCATAGGTATAGATTTCTGAATGTTCACATTTAGGCCACACGGCGTCCCTTAAAAATACTCCAGATACTACATCACTGTTCCCTATTTGATATAATACCAGCTGCTTTTACCGCACCTTTAACACGATCAAGACTGCCGCCTTCTATAGCTTGCATATTCACAGGATTGATCTCAATTTGGTTGGTAACTTAAGCGTCTAATCGAGCCCCACTAAAGGCATCAAACAACACGGCTTTACTGGTATCAACTTGTACTTTTATAAGCCCTGTAGCCTGTGCCTCTACCCCCACCTCTGGGCTCAACCTAGCTTGAACCTCAGTACCATTCCACTGGCCAAAGGCAATGGTGTCTGGGCCCATGGGCTCAGTTACATCAACTTGCATGGGTATACTGTGCACTAATGCACCTTCAACATGAGGTTTAGGTTCGGTAATCATCTCTGGGCGAATGCCTAGAATCACGGTCTCTACACCTGCTTGCTTAAGGCGCTCTCCATGGGCTATGTGTAGTTCAAACTTTTCACCGTGGCTTTCAATCACCAGTTTACCATCCAATACTACGCATTCAATAAAGTTCATAGGTGGTGAACCCATAAAATCAGCTACAAAACGATTAGCTGGATTATTATAAATTTCATAAGGTGTACCAAATTGTTGCACTTGCCCGTCCTTCATCACGGCAATCCGGTCGGCTAAGGTCATAGCCTCTACTTGATCGTGGGTCACATAAACAATAGTGGTGCCCAAGCGTTTATGCAGCTTCTTAATTTCTGAACGCATTTCCACCCGTAACTTAGCATCTAAGTTAGATAAGGGTTCGTCAAACAAAAATACCCGTGGGTTACGCGCTAACGCCCTACCCATAGCCACACGTTGGCGCTGTCCGCCTGAAAGCGCACTGGGTTTGCGATCTAATAAATGCTCAATTTGTAATAGTTGTGACACATCCGCTACAGTTTTTTCTATTTCAACTTTGGGCACCTTACGCATTTCAAGGCCAAAGCTAATGTTGCGCGATACGCTCATAGTGGGATACAGCGCATAGGACTGAAACACCATAGCAATGTCACGTTCTTTGGGGCTTAAGTCGGTCACATTATTACCGTCAATAAGGATGTCGCCACTGCTCACATCCTCTAAACCCGCTATACTGTTCATTAGTGTGGATTTACCACAGCCAGAGGGCCCAACTAAGATGAGAAATTCACCATCTTTAATGTCTAGATCAATGCCTTTTAGTACTTCTGTATCACCAAACGATTTAGTGAGCTGTTGTATTTTTATGGAACCCATATTGGTTTCTCTTCCTTTGTCTTAATCTTTTTATTAGCCTTTCACGGCACCTGCGGTTAAGCCGCGTACAAAATATTTACCAGCGACTAAATACACCACCAAGGTGGGTAAGGCAGCGATCACAGCAGCCGCCATGTCAACGTTATATTCTTTACCACCCATAGTGGTATTGACTAAGTTATTCAGCGCCACAGTAATGGGCTGAGTGCCCGGCCCTGAATAAACCACACCGAAGAGGAAGTCATTCCAAATTTGAGTGAATTGCCAAATGACACTCACCACGATAATAGGGGTAGAAAGGGGTAGAAAAACATGTCTAAATATTGCAAAAAAACCTGCGCCATCTAACCGTGCTGCACGCACCAACTCCGAAGGAATACCCACGTAGTAGTTGCGAAAGAATAAGGTTGTAAAGGCCACCCCATAGATAACATGCACCAGCACCAGACCTGATACCGTATTGGCTAAACCTAACCAAGCCAACAACATAGCCATAGGCAATAAAATGACCTGAAACGGGATAAAGCAACCGAACAATAAAGCGCCAAAGACGAAGTTGCTGCCTTTAAACCGCCATTGTGATAGCACATAGCCGTTCAGTGCTCCAATGACTGTAGAGATAAACACCGCAGGCAATACAATACGTATGCTATTCCAAAAATACGGCGCAAGGCCATAGCAGTCGCCACCAGTGCAGGCACTGCTCCAGGCTTTAGACCATGCACTGGTATTGAGCGTGTCAGGCAACGCTAATATATTACCATTGCGAATTTCTTCGATGCCTTTGAATGAAGTGGTGAGCATCACGTATAAGGGCCCAAGATAAACCAACGCAAACACCAATAACAGCGTAATAAAAAGCATTTTGTAAAGTCTATGAGAAGTGGTTGAGGCGCTCATGATTTTTTAGCTCGCAATTCAGAATATAGATAAGGCACTATAATAGCCATCACACCTGCCAACATAACCATAGCGCTGGCTGCACCTAAGCCCATTTGTGCGCGGCTAAATGCATGGGTATACATAAAGGTCGCTGGTAAATCAGAAGAATAGCCGGGGCCGCCTCCCGTGAGCGACTGCACCAAGTCAAAGCTCTTAATGGCAATGTGACTCAAGATCACAACTGCCCCAAAAAACACCGGCCGCATAACTGGTAAGATAACGTGCCAATAGGTACGCAACGTTGATGCGCCATCCATTTGAGCAGCTTTAATTAAGCTGTCATCAACCCCTCTAAGGCCAGCTAAGAACATGGCCATAACAAAACCACTAGACTGCCAAACGGCAGCGATAACGATGGTGTAGATGGCCATATCTGGATCCACCAACCAACGAAATTCAAAATCAGTAAAGCCTAGGTCACGCACCATTTTTTCAATGCCTAACCCCGGGTTGAGAATCCATTTCCAGGCTGTGCCTGTAACAATAAAGGACACTGCCATGGGATACAGGTAGATGGTGCGTAAGGCACCATCGTTACGAATATTGCGATCTAATAAAATCGCCAACATGAGCCCTAATAATAAGGCGATAATAATAAACAGCAGGGTAAATACAAGCAGGTTATCCAGTGCAACATGCCAGCGCGGGTTAGCAAATAAACGCTCATACTGTGCCCAACCAACATACTCCCACTGAGGTAACATGCGGCTTTTGGTGAAGGACAACACCGCGGTCCAGCCGATGAAACCATACATACACACCAACATAACAATGGCCGTAGGAGCCATAATTAGTTTGGGTAATTGTTTTTCAAGATAATCGAACATGAGTTAGCTCAATAAGATTTTAGAAAAATGCCATTGCAAAGCTTCGTCCCAAACTCTCGTTGCGAGGGTCTAGGGATTACAACAATCCATAAACCAGAGCCTAGGATTGCTGCACTAACCTTGCAATGACAAGGTCATACACTACGGCATTAAGCTCGTAATGACTATTGGGCTGTGCTTACTTAGCAGCAGCTACCGCTGCTACAAGCTGAGCTACACCTTCGTCAGCACTGTCATCAGAATTAAAGAACTGAGTTGCGGAGTCATAAATAGCACCAGAAATTGCTTCTGAAACGGCCATGCCATGAGCAAAACTGGGTACTAGGCTGCCTGAAGCAGAACTAGCGACAAAGGCGTCCATAGAATCATGAGCACAAGAATCAAACTCTGTACGTGCCATACCTAAACGTGCTGGAATTGAACCTTTGTTAAGGTTAAATACACGTTGAAAGTCTTTGCTTAAGATTTCTTTAGCCATTACTTTTTGAGCTTGAGTGTTCTCAGCATCGCTTTGGTTAAAGAAGGCAAATGAGTCAACGTTAAAGGTATATGCACCTGAAGTGCCTGGAGCTGCGACACAAACGTAGTCTGTACCTGCGTTCTTACCAGCAACCTTGAATTCACCCTTCGCCCAGTCACCCATGATTTGCATACCCGCTTCACCATTGATTACCATAGACGTGGCTAAATTCCAGTCTCGGCCTGGAGAGTTAATATCGACAAACTGGCGTAATTGACCAAAGGTTTCAAATACTTCTTTGGTAGTTGCGCTGTTAAGAGCATCCATGTCTGCCTGCACAAAAGCCTTATTGTAGTAGTCAGCACCGCCAACACCCAATACTACAGCTTCAAATACAGTAGCATCCTGCCAAGCTTGGCCACCATGCGCTAGAGCAATGTAACCTGCATCCTTTAACTTCTGAGCTTGAACCATGAAGTCATCCCAAGTCGTCGGAATAGTAGCACCAGCTTTGCGGAATACTTCTGGGTTGGCCCACAACCAGTTAACACGATGCACGTTCACTGGTGCAGCAACATATTCACCATTGTACTTCATTACGTCAGACACAACTTCGGGCAAAATCTCATCCCAGTTATTCGCCTTTGCAACATCATCGATGCTAGACAAGAAACCTAGCTCACCCCATTCTTGAATGGATGGGCCTTTAATCTGGGCTGCTGTAGGTGAATTGCCAGAAATAGCGCGGGATTTTAATACTGTCATGGCACTTTCACCACCACCACCGGCAACAGCAAAATCAACCCAATCAACACCAGATTCAGCTAATTGCTTCTTTAAAAAGGCGACACTAGTGGCTTCACCACCACTGGTCCACCAATGTAATACTTCTACTTCGCCTGCATACGCACTCGGCGCTACAGCCATCATAGTGGCTAAGGCTAGGCCTGTTAATTTAGTTTTCATGGGATTTCCTCATTAGTTTTATTATCCGGCAGTCACGCTCCCGTGTATGGCAGTGTATACACAGCAAAGTGTCATAACGTGGAGAAATGTGACAAAAGGTTACAAAGGGAAATAAACCTCCACCATTAAACCGCCACCACGACGATCCTTCAGTTCTAATTCACCACCATGCAGGTTAGCAATACTTCTAGCAATACCCAATCCAAGACCAACGTGATCACCACTAGGTTTCTCATCAATGCGGTAGTAAGGTTCAAACACACGAGCTTTGTCGGCATCACTTAAACCTGGACCTGGGTCCAAAATACGAACCACCGTACCTTGAGCATTGGCGCTAGCGATAATACTTACCGCTCGGCCGTAGGCTAAGGCATTATCAATTAGATTACTAAACAAGCGTTGTAGGGCCATACTACGGCCATCTATGACCAAACCTGGCTGGATATCTAGCTCTATAGGCAAACCATATATTTGATTCTTTGAAGCCAGGTTCAGCAATAACTGGCTCAGATCAATACGTTGGGCATTTTCATGGATAGCATCGTCCTTCATCATCTGTAAACTGCCTTTAACCATGGTCTCTAAATTTTCTAAATCACCAATTAAGGCCTCTTTTTGATCCGTATCCGAGATCATTTCCGCTCGTAAACGGGCACGGGTAAGTGGTGTTTTAAGGTCATGAGAAATAGCGGAAAATAAACGTTCACGATCACTAATGAACTTTTGAATACGCCCTACCATGGTGTTAAATGCGCGGATGGTGGCCACCATTTCGCTGGAGCCTTGCTCGCGCATATGACGTGGATTACGTCCTTTGCCAATGGCTTCAGCCTGCTTGGCTAACAACCTCAAAGGCCGCACTACCCATCGCACCAGCAGCAGGGTAAGCACCAGTACTGTCAAAGACACCAAACTAATACTCAGCATACGTTCGCTAGTAAGCCAAGTTACGCCCGTGAGCATATGCCCTTCAGGTATAACCGCCGCTAGGTAGATCCATTCGTTAGCCACAGGAAGCTGAACCACAGCCACTGGGCTGGCATCGCCAGGTTGCATTAAGGCAAAACGTTTCCATTTTGGTGGCAAATCCACCATTAAATTAGAACCAGAAAGTATCTTTAAATCATCAAAATCGACAAATTGAATATCTAACCCTTGCGTCTGCCCCATTTGGGCAACAATGCTGGTACTGAGCTGTTGCCGCACCAATTGGGAAAGTTCTGTCTGGGGAATAGCCTGCAAAGCGATGTATTGCTGGTTTACCGAAACAAAAAAACGTGTGCCGCCCATATCCCGTAGTTGATCTAATACTACATGACGATATTGATCTGGCAGCTTTTTAAAAAACAGTACAGTTTGGCCAATTCGTGAACCCATGGTCTGCGACACATCGATTAAGCGCCTGTGTTCTGTGGCTTTTAATTGAGAAACCCACAGCCAAGTGCCAAATACCTGGGCTATCAAAATACCTAAAAATAGCACTATCGTGACCCGTGCCATAACAGAATGAGGGATTAAGCTGTGCCGAAAGCGCACCCAATATTTCACGCAAGCACCAACACATAACCCTTGCCACGCACACTTTGGATGCTATCTTGCGCTAAAGGGCTGAGCTTTTGCCGCAACCGACTTATAGCAGTATCAATTGAGCGATCAAAAGGCTGTGCGTTACGGCCATGTAAAACGTGGCAGATGGCATCACGACTAAGCACCTCCCCGTGGTGCTGGTACAAGAGTTTGAGTAGATCAAATTCTGCCCCAGTCAACGCTAACGTAGTGCCCGAAAAACTGGCGCTACGTTTAAGGCTGTCTATATGTAGTTTAGGCGCATCTGATACTATATCTTGGTTTGACGCTTGTACCTGTACCCGTCTCAGCAGTGCTTTAATACGAGCCAGCAGTTCGCGGGGATTAAAAGGTTTACCCATATAATCATCAGCGCCTAGTTCTAGGCCTAATATACGATCTAGGTCATCACTAGCTGCAGTGAGCATGATCACAGGTAAACTGGATGTTTGGCGCAAGTTCCGGCACACATCTAAGCCATCCATACCAGGCAAGCCAATATCCAACACAGCTAGGTGGAACTGCTTCATATCAGCTTGTAAGAAGCTTTCACCATCGGCATAGGCCACCACCCCAAAGCCTTGCTGGCTTAAGTATTGGCTTAGAAGCTGGCGGATTTCTAAATCATCATCGATGATGGCGAGTTTATTCATTATGGGTTAACGACAAGCAAAAAAGTGAGTAAAGCCTATTATTAACACGATTAGTAAGCCTTTAGCAATTTAATGCCACCTGCCTTAACACTTCGTCACCTGCACCCATAGTGTGGTAGTCAGTTTTTCCAGCAGGGCTTTTAAGGTTATCGTGTTTGAAGTTTTCACAGGTGAGTATGCGATACCAAGCGCCATGTTCATGATCCACAAAATGTTCCCTAGAGTAAGCCCATAATTTGTATTTCTAATCCCAATATCGCTGTTCCCCGGTCTTTTAAGCCAGCAGCGCTGCAGAAGCTATAGACTCTGCCAGCACCCAAAAATACTTGTCCCGGTGACACACGTTATCTCTAGGATCAAAGCCGTAACAAATACCACGTCGGCCTTGATCCCATATTTATTTCAACGCCTCATCGAACAAAACAGGGCTTTGGGTAAGAACCTATCTCATTCAAAGCTACCGGAAGAAGTTAATATTGGATATTAGATATAAAATATTTATAGTACAGTAAACATTCTTCACAACTTCTATTTTCACTAACCATAAAGGCGACTTTTGGATACTGAGCTCAACGATATTATTGGTGACATTCATGACCTTGGCAGCTGCGGTGACAGTGCGATTGTGATCGACCACTAACTGGGACCCCGCTAGTCTAAATCCAGAGCTGCAGCCAAAAAAAGTAGGGGTCAGAAAGAAAGCTCAAAAAGATACTGAAGAACAAGTAAAAGAGGCTTATATGCGGCACGTATTGGGTTTGTTAGGAAAGTACAAATCCTATCCTAAAAGAGCACGACGAATGCGCCAGCAAGGTGTCACCTGGATATTTTTTAAAATCAATCAAAGCAATCAAATTACAGAAGTCAGCTTAAACAAATCATCAGGCTATGGGCTTCTAGATAAGGCCAGTTTGAATTTGCTGCGACGTCCTTTATCTCTCCCTGCCCTACCGACTGGAATTAGCAATGAATTTGTTGTATCCATACGTTATGCCTTGGAGTAGGTTATTAAAGGCAACCTTTAAACCGCTAAAGCCTGGCCCTGATATGGCTTGACGCTTATTGAATCTTATTAACTAAAAGCAAAGCACTGCACCCATTGCCAACGAGTGAGTGCCTACTATATTCTTGGGCGATCTCGCCTACCTGGGTACACAAGAACTTCGCCAAGGTTAAAAGCAACCGTCTGAAGCAACTTGCTGCACCACTAGAAGCTAACTAGTCACGAGTATACGCCTACCATTTGGTAGTGGTACGGAAGAGATTATAGAGAGCCATAGCGTATTGGATCGGCTTATACAGACTAAAATGAGGAGACACACAAACACCCAGAACGATCTAAT
>Ga0308019_10002178_pt1 | contig 11350 bp, 10 predicted proteins | sample Neamet284_FD_203135 | JGI IMG/M metagenome (GOLD analysis project Ga0308019, IMG submission 203135) | Marine microbial communities from water near the shore, Antarctic Ocean - #284 | ecosystem: Environmental > Aquatic > Marine > Unclassified | place: Southern Ocean | collected 2014-10-01
CGGTATCGTCTCGGTATTGAATGGCTAATCAATCTTCATCGTCAAAGACAACAGGATCGCCAGAGCCACCAGGGGATGGCGGTCGAGCACCATCAACATCGATACCTTGTTCAATTTCACTTTCATTGACTTCAAGATGAACACGGCCACCTTCCGCTAATGTTGTCATGTCGCCAGTTTCAGGCGTTGACAGTGTTCGCTTTACATCCGGGGCGTTACTATACGCTTCCCGCTTTGCTTCACGAGCGTCGTGTGTACGAACCAAAGAAAGTGAATCAGCAAAGACCCTTCCGACCACTTCACGTGTGCGCTCACCGCGTCGAACTGAATCCAGTTCGTGCACCATTGTTTCACGTTGCCCTTCAAGTTCGCGAAGTTCAGCCGTTCTGTCTTGCAAAGCAGCTTCCATATCAGTAAGTGTAAGCGTGATTTGTTGAATACGCTCGTCGCGTTCAAACACATCGTTGTGAAGTCGTCGTTCTCGACGGCGGAGCGAATCATATTCTCGGTTTCGTTCAAGCAATCGACGCTTGAGTTCGTCGATTTGTTCGACGAGGTAGTCGTGTTCTGCTGAAACAGACCGAGGTCCTTGCATCACCCGTTCGAGTTGTTCTTCGAGTTCACCCAGTCGACCATCACGAGCATCGAGAAGGCCTCGTAGTCGGTCGGCAATATCTCGGAGTCTCTGGCGCTCTTCTTCAAGCGCTTTATTGGCTGCTTGTTCAGCGTCATTTTGCGCAATAGCCGTATTGAGTTGTGCTTTCAAACTTCGCACTTCCTCGGCAGTAACAGAGGTAAGTCCAGCATCCGCAGCCCGTTCAAGCGCTTCAACCATCTGTCCAATTCGACCTTCCATTTCTCCGATGACATCATCTTGTTGGGTGGTTAAAGTTCGTAATTGACCAACTTCAGTTGCCATCGATTCACGTTCTTCGTGAGAGAGAGAGGATTGCTGTGCAGATAATTCTTCTCGCATATCTCCGAGTAATCGTTCTAGGTGGATCACTTTGGATTCACTGTTTTCCAATGCAGCATCAGATTCAGCGAGCCTTGCAACTTCTGGCGCAACCATGTCCTCGCGTTCGGCTAGGTCAAGTTCGAGAACACGTAGCCGTTGTTTTACTGAAACCATTTCTTCATTTCGAGCAGCGAGCTCATTCCAAGCGATGAGCACCTCTTCTACGAGTTGTTCTACAGGGTATCCTTTGAGCATGCCTTCCAATGCAGCTCGTTCGTCGCCTGTTGCGTCACCAATTCGATTGATACCACTTGTTCCGGAAGAGTCGAGCGTCATACAAGCGGCTATCGCCGCCCAACCACACTTGAACTTTCGCCATTGAAACAAGCCTTAGACGGCTGGTTTTCTACCCTTTGAATAAGTCCAGCAATCAGTTGATTGCAGTGAACATGTCATCAGGCATTTCGCCAGCGAGTTGAAGGGCACCCGTAGCAACTGCGTTGATTGGGTCTTCAACACACCAAACATTGACGTCTCCGATGTCGGAGATTTCGTCAGCCATTCGTGCAGCAACGCCTTCAATCAAGGAGCCGCCACCAGAGAGGATGATGTTGTTTCGGAGGATAGGTTGGTATTCAGGATCTGCGCCAGCAACGATGCGCTTGATTGCATTTCCGATTTTCGGAATAATCATTTCACATGCTTGGTTGACAAGGTCGCCAATATCGACGACTTGCTTCTTTCCTTCAACGGACAATTCAACCATTGCTTGGCGGTCTTCGCTACCGACGTAGGAAACTTCTTCCTTCCACTTGCGAACCATGTCCTTTGTAACTTGAGCACCGGTGTATTTCTTTCGGATAAGCTCCATGAGTTCGTTGTCGAGCCAGTCTCCAGCCTCTTGAATGGTGACTTGGTCTTCGTCAGTTGGGAAAGTTCCGTAGATTCGTGCAATATCGGTTGTTCCTGCACCGATGTCAACAACAATTGAACTTGCAATTTCACCAATACCGAAGGCGGTGGCAAAGGGTTCTGTAACGACCATGATGGCGTTAACTTGTCCACGTAGCGTAGCAACGAGGTTTGACTTGTCGGTGAATGAGACGTGGCTTGGGGAGCAGATAACGCCGAATACTTCATCGTATTCTTCAGGGTCTACAGTTTCCAAAAGGTGAGATACAAAGGACTTGGCAGCAGCCAAATTTGCTTCATCATCCTGTGCAACTCCAGCAGCCATAGGGCGGTAGAGGTTACATGCGAGCTTGTTCTTGAGAGCATCGCCTCCAAACAAGACATCTTTTCCAAGGAAGTTTCGTGCTACGGGGTCTTTAGGACGCCCGACAACGGTTTCGATTGTGTGGCTGATACCAGCACTTGATGCAATTGTAGATTGATAGGTACCTAGATCGATTCCAACATATAGACGGTCACTCATTTTTCTTCACCTTCCGCATTGCGGATATTACGGCGAGGATGCCACCACCCTTCAAGGTTCACCTTTACATTCCTTGCTTCGTTGAACAATTCCCAATACATTTATGCTCCGAAGTCACTCGTTTTCAAGCAAACTCTCCACAGCACAGTAACCTGCACCATCTTCAAAAGCCATTCCAACATTTTCGCAATCTTTTTCGTTCCTAACGCGCCAACTTAACTGGTACATCAGCACAAAGCCAGCAAGAACACTCATTGCGCCCCAAGCAAAAGCTCCAGCAATACGAATGTTTTGTGCAGCAACCTCTTCTTCAATAGGCACTCTTTCATTTGTTTCGAGTAGAGGGTTGTTCCAATCGCTGGTAAAAGTAGTGTCATCGCGAAGGAGCACCATGTCATTCTTGCCTTCAGGTGAAAGGTTTCGGCTTTGCGCATACACCTCAATCTGTAACAACTCACCTCGAATATCCCACACCGGCAAGTCGTTTGGAATATACCACGTGCATGAAAAAGTCCCATTCAGAACATTTTGTTCTACGCAGGAGGCGATTGAGTACGAACCGCCGGAACTTGAAGTATTCAGGACATGGATTTCAGCACCCGTGTCAAATGCATCTCCCTCATCATCGTCAACACTCCATTGAACAAGCAGTGCATCGTACCATTCACCGCCATCTTCAGGCGATAAAACAAAATCAATCGAAGGGAGTGAATCGACTGGCCTACAACCGAGTAGATCGACTGGCCAAAACGGCGATATGACAACAGTAAAACACAAATCCACATCATCAAAAACCCCATCACCGTCAGAATCATCGATGCATCCATTTGAATCACTATCGTATGCAGTTGAGTTTTCACTCGGGCATTCATCGACGTTGTCGAGGATTGAATCCCCATCTGTATCATCGATGCAACCATCGGCATTGGAATCCCACTCGAAGGCGTTTTGAGTTGGACACAAATCAATACCGTTTGCAACACCGTCTCCATCCCCGTCCTCCCATGAATTCGAATCTCGTAGAACGCCTTGAACGGCTAAACCGAATCCAACTCTGTTCCCATCTATACCAACTGAATTGTTTTGATTTCCAGGTGATACATATCGGGCACGAACTTCAACTTCAACCCATTCGATTCCAATGAGGTCTTCTTCAGAAAGTGAAACTGCCAGAGTTGTCTCATTGGTCATCGGAAATGTCGTTGTGTTTGAGAAATCTACCATTTGGGAAAGATAGAGTGTAGAATCCCCATCGTTTTGATATTCATTTGCAACAGCAATCCGACCATTAGAAAGCCGGACAATGAGTTGTAAGTCATCGACCAGATGGGGCTCGGGCGCTGCGGCCCACGCTAACCGAGCATCAAACGACCCATTCGAAAGACTGAACCGTTCTACAAAGACATCACCACTTTTCAAAAACGGACCTTCTGCTCCCGAACCATTCCAAGGCAAGGCAACTAAATTTTCCAAAGCCTCAGAATCCCCTTGTCTTTGCTGTAGCCATGCTTGAGGACTTTGATCGATGAGGCGAAATGAATCGTGAATCCAAAGATTCTCTGTAGGTGAAACATCCCCCTGATGCAACGCATCTTCAAGTTCTGCGAAGTTAATCAATTCCGTGAGGTTAAGTTGACCCCAACCATCGTAATGATTTTGTAAGTTCGCTCCTCCATTTCCACCGTTTCTTACATCTGAAGGGAGGGGTGTAGTGGCGAGAGAGAGTAACGAACGCAATAATGCGCCCGAAGGAGAAAAACCAGCAGCAAGGCTGATGTTGTTTGTAATATTCTTCTCCTCACCAACCCATTCAGGTCGCAAATCGCCCATCGATTGAAGCGTACGGTTTTCTTTCCCAGAAATCCAACCTTGCTCCACCATTTGCTGAATGATTGCTGCGGCGCTTGTAGCCGCAGGCGTCGCCATGCTCGTACCCGATGAAGAACGCAACTCGTCGTTGTATGAGTCACTCATACCATCTGCTCGCGCTGACTGAACAGAGGAGCCGATAGCCAAGGCGAAGATTCCGTTTGTACCACTTTCAGTAGGGCCAATTGAAGAAACCCCCCATCGGTCTGATGACTCTGATTTCACCGATGCGCCAACAGCAACGACGTTTCTTCCATTTGCCGGTTCCAAAAGTTGCCCCCCATTGTTGCCTGGTGCTATGAACGCAAGCGACCAAGGCATCTCGGCGGCCCAAGCATCAAAATCACCAGTGCGCGCAGTATACTCAGTAGTTGCATCACCCCATGAATTCGAATGAAGAGTAGCGCCGTTCAACCCAGCTTCGACGAGTAAGGCATCAACATCTGGTGGAACCCACCCATCCTCAGAAACAATATCTTGGAAAATAAGTTGTGTGGCATAGGAAAGCGAGGAGCCGTTTTGAGGCAATGTGTTTGAACGCATATCATAGATGTTGTAGCATGATAATGTTCCTGCAACGTGCGTGCCATGGCGATAATCCGAGTGTCCAGAAGTATCACCAGAATCAATCGAATGGTTGAGTAACAATACCTTACGGTGATCAAAACCCGGAACACCAACTCCATCAGATAAATTCTCACCAATTGAGCCAACTTCGCCTGCAGCAGTTGCGTTTCGGAAACAGGCATGGTCTGCATCGAGGCCTGAATCAGCAACAGCAACAACAACTCCTTCACCATTAAGTCCCAATTCCCAAGCTGGATTTCCAGTAGTTAATCCATGTTGGTGCAATGAACCAACCTGCTCGTTGCGCGCAGAAGTTGGTAGTACAGGCTCAACCCAAAGCAAACCATCCATGGCGGCAAGAACCGAAAAACCAGCGCCCCACCCAACAACCTCGACGTGAGGAATTACTGTTGAATAGCGTTCGAAATCCGATTCAAGTGTAATGCCAAATTGGGCAAATACAGTGATTAATTGTTGAACGGCTTCAGGGGGAAGGTTTGGCTCGAACACGATCCGAAGCGATTTGTATTCAGAAAAACGCTCTATGTCGCCTTTGAACTGAACGCCAGGAGCCTCGCCCACATGGGTGCCAAGCACTTGCCCAGTATCCGATGAACTCCAAACCAATACTTCGGTCGAACTCAACATTCGCAAAGGAGCATATCCAACATCGCCAAGCGATTCCCACAGTTCTTGCGTCCATACGCCTTCTTCGAGAATCAACACGCGCTCTTCTCCCGAAATATCCACTGGGAACAACGACGACCCGAGGCCTTGAGCCAGGGGCAGCAACAACAGCATCGTGACAAACAAAGCGGGTCGCATGAATCTTGTAGAATCCTCAAACTTTGTCAATCTCGTGGTCAAATCTTACAGATAATGCGCGACGGCGCGTTTAAGTCGGGTTTGCGAGTCGCCCACTTCGATGAAGGCCTATCGCGTAACAGGAGTCGCACCATTTGGTAGCGTGCGACAACAATTTTCTTTAGACTTGCCAGCTGCTGATGTTAACGATGCAGAGCACCGAACTTACTCCATCATGGGCTCTCGGCACAAGGCTAACCGCCGTTCCATTGACCTTCTATCCGTTGAAGAAATCGACCCACGTACTTCCACAGAACCTCGTGTTACTGACCATTTCCGTGAAGAAATCGCCGCTGCTGGCGGACTCATCTCATCTTCAAGCGAAGAAGAGTGAATCTTTCGCCGCCTTCTTGAATGACAACCATCTCGGACTACGTGAGCCGCATGGTTGAACGAAGCGAGTTACAAAAAATGGCGCGCACTATTGACGCCCATAGAAAACAACTCGAAGACCTCCATTCGCGAATTGACCAAGTGACAGCCATTATCGATGAGCATCAGGTTACTTCAGGGATTCTCAATCACCTCCAAGAGTCGAGTAAAACCGGCAAAACTGGGGCTCAACTCTCAATTGGTTCTGGCGTGACCTTGAATTATATCCATGAAAGTAAGGAAGAAGGAACCGCACTTGTCGATATAGGCAGTGGAGTTTTCGGTGAAAAACCATGGTCCGAAGCATTTACCATGACCGTTGAACGACAAGAAAACATCACGCTGCTTCACAAAGATCTTTCTGAGCAGTCAGCAAGCTTAGAAGAAAAAATCACGCACTTGGCACAAGAGTTCAATGCAGCAGCCGAACAACTCCAACCATCCAAACCTGCAACAACCCCAGTCTTTGAATCACCAACTCCTCCAAAATCACCAACCCCCCCATCTTCATCAGAAGAGAAAGAAACTCGTCGGCCGCAACGACGCGGCAGCCGGTTTGGAAATGAATTAACACTCGATGACTGAGGGAGCCTAATGGGATTGTTTGACCGCTTCAGAAAACGGGTAACCGAAGTTGCCTCTGAAGTTGATACGGATGAACTTTCAGCTGAAGCCTCCTCCCAAGAAGCACAAGAGGCTCTTGTCGCAGCCGACCAACTCCACTCTGAAGCAACCCCTTCTATCCAAGAGGCCGAACTTATCGAACACGTTGTTGATGATGCTGACGCTGACGATGAATGGGAAGACCTTGAAGCATTAGAAGAGGCGGAACTTCCGGAAGCCCCCATCGACGAATGGGAAGACTTCGATGAAGAAGAGGATGTTGCACTTCCTGCCGAAATATCTCGGAAAGAAAAGAAACGTCTCGATAATATCCGCCGTTCTGATGAAAAGCGAATGTCCAAGAAAAACAAAGAAATGAAGAAACGCGGCGCAGTTGAAATAGCGCGCCCTAAAGGCTCACATGTCGACCTTTCAATGATGAGGACGACAACAGGTCGTCAATTAGTCAGCGTACAATCGACCCCTAAAGGCTCTGTTAAAGAGGCTGAAATAAAAACCGAAGCCGGTACAAAGGTCAAAGTTGAACTCGGTGGAGGAGTTGTTTCTGAAGGTGGAAGAGTGATTAAAGCCGGCGGCGCTCTTGACAACCTCCTTGAAGAATTGGAATGGGTCCTTCTTGAATCGGATATTTCAAGCGACGCTGTAACTGCTGTAATCGAAGCACTCCGTTCCAGCCTCATCGGTTCACGGCTTCGTAAAGGCGCAGACCTCTCAAAAGTTCTCGAAGCCGCACTCAAGCGAGCGCTTCGTAATATTCTTGCTGCAGGATACTGGGACTTTGATGCAACCGTCAAATCATTTGTCGAGGCTGGAGATACACCAGTTGTCATCATGCTTGTGGGCGTGAATGGGACGGGGAAGACAACAACAGCTGCGAAAATCGCTCAACGCCTTCTCGATCAAAACCTCACAGTGGTCGCAGCAGCAGGAGACACGTTCCGTGCTGGCGCAATTCAACAACTCGAGTCCCACTGTGAAAACCTCGGAATCCGATGCATATCCAGCCAGCGTGGCGGTGACACAGCAGCAATTGCCCGTGATGCAATTGAATCAGCTAAAGCCAAAAACATCGATGTAGTTCTTGTCGATACGGCAGGGCGAATGCAAAATAAAGTCAATCTCATGAACGAACTCAACAAGGTCCGCCGTGTTGCAAACCCCCACCTCACCTTATTCGTAGGCGACTCTCTTGCCGGCAATGATGCTGTTGAACAAGCAAGAATGTTTCAGGAAATTATGAAGTTTGATGGAGCGGTTTTAACCAAAATCGATACCGATGCCAAAGGTGGTGCAGGACTTTCTATCGCCTTTTCAACTGGCAGACCAATTGTATTTGCCGGCGTAGGGCAAGGCTATCACGATTTGAAACAATTCGACCCCGACTGGCTCCTTGAGCAAATGTTCGACTGAAGAGAAGCGATGAGGACTTAGACCCCAAACCCCTCCGAACATCATGGCGGGTACCTTCAAAGACGGGGAAACGGAAGAGTTCTTTCAATTGATTCACATGTTCCAACGGTCGGCTATGCTCCACCTAGGGCTTTTACCAGACCAGGAAGGGAACATGATGTTCAATCTCGGGGAAGCGAAGGCCGGTATCGACTTATTGATAATGTTGCAAGGAAAAACCAAAGGAAATCTAAGTGACCAAGAAGAACGATTGCTGAAAGGTATTGTCAGTGAATTACAATTACAATTTCTAAAAGCACCCGCTCGCCGCCGTGAAGCAGAGAGCGATGCTGCACAATCCGAAACGATTCGTGAAGCATTCACCAATCCTCAAAACGGACCAGTCGAAGACCTCAGTAGTACCGAAGACAGTGAAGAATGACCTTTCTTGAGCGGTTATTTGATGTGTAATGGCGATATCAGAGAGATGATTCACATGGCTTATGTCACACCGACTGCCGAAGAAACCGCACCAACGGTACTGATTGTGGATAACAACTCAATGTCGTTGATGCGACTACGAGAAATATTCAAAATTCGCGAGTTTAACGTCGAAGTCTGTGAAGATGGCGACCAAGCAGTTGACGAATATATTCGAATCGACCCAGAATTGGTTGTAATTGCCTTGGACCTCCCTTCTCTTGACGGACATCTTGCTGCTTTAGAAATGCGAGAACATGGTGGAGAAAGCCGTATTGTGTTTGTCGCCTCACGAAGGCAGGCACAATTGGCAGAGGACGCAAGTTACTCTGCAGGAGCAGTTGCGTGGCTTGAAAAGCCCATTTCTTCCACAGTAATCGAAGAGCGTTGGAGCGAAATCCTTGGCCCAATCCCCGATGCACCAGGACTTGAAGACCTCGACCAACTTTATCCCGAAGACCGAATTAAGCCACAGGCCGATGAAGGCCTCATGGCGCTTCCACCTTTGCCCGGAATGCCAGCCTTAGCATTGCCTGAAATTTCGATGCAACCACTTCCAGATTTGCAAGCAACCCTTCTTACCGAAGACAAACCCAAGCCAAAACGGAGAATGTTCAAATTCTTAATCATCCTAACGCTGGTAGGAATAGGGGCTTTCGTTTATGCAAGTCAAAATGGACTTTTAGATCAGTTCTGAATAGTCTCACTCGGCCATATTGCTTCTTGATGCACATGCGGATTTTCAAGTTGAGGCTGTTCAGGTACAATCACAACATGGGCATCTGGCACAATGTTTGTGCCCGGGGGTAAACCAGTCATCTGGGTCACGATAACCCCATCATCTTCGAGTAACGAAGCATCATTTTGCGCGAGTCTAAAATCAAGTGACGCAGCCTTTTGGCCTGCATTCCAAAGGATCCACATTGGGATTCCAAATAACCCCACAGCCAAAAACCACAGGAATGTTCCGATCATTGTACCATTCCTACTTTTGCTTCCGTTCAAGCAGAGCATCCCATGATGCCTTAGCATACGCCTTTGCTTGTTGCGATGGATTTGATGATTTGTGAATTCCGGAACCTACGATAATGCAATCCGAACCTGCGAGTACCGCTTCTCGCGGGTCTCCATACCGTTGACCCATTTCTCCATCACCAACTGCAAGGTTGACACCAGGTGTCCAAATGAGTTTACCATCTCCAACTGCTTGACGTAATAATTTCAAATCATCAGGGCGAGAACCGTTCCCAATAAATCCGAAAACGCCAGGGTGAGATTTACCTAGAGCGACGACTTTTGCAGTATATTCAGGGTCGAGTAAATTACCTCTACTTGACATTTGAGCTAAGAGAAGTACGCCCCCTTCTCTTCCGACATCATTCCATCCTGCTTGTAAACCATCGACGATATCCGGTCCCGAAATGAGGTGCGCTGTGACCAGGTCGGCCCAAGAACGAATGTCGTAAATTCCCGACATTTGTTTACGGCTAATGCCACCAATATCTGCAAACTTCCGGTCTTCAAAAACCAATAAGTCGGCTGCCGAAGCCTTGTCACAAAACGCAGACCATGCTTCAGGCGTCCAATCGTCAACCAAGTCAACATGAGTTTTGAGTGCCGCAAGGTATGGCCCAACTTCATCGATTAATTGATTCAGTTCGGCCATTGTAGAGCGGTCTGCAGCGAGACAAACCAAACTTTGTTTCCGACAAGCCACTTCCATGTAGGTGCGGGCCATTGCAAGTGAGTTCTCACTCCAACGACGACCCCATGACTCGTTCGCCTGCATGGTTGTGCCAAAGGGTCTCTCCACTCATACCTTACGGCTTAAGGCCAACAAAGACTCGACTGAATCGGCGAGTGTTTTCTCTGTCGAATGAAGTATAATTCCTAATTCTTCTTCCATTGGTCCAATGTCATAGCCAACCTGTTTGCCGAGTGAAGAGCGAACTTGTCGAACAGTGAGTTTTGGATGAAATACGGCCATAACTGTGGCCATAGGCGAAGGTAGGCAGAACGTAGCCCACTTTTTCCCAGGGGCGAATTGACGCAAACTGCGCCCTATATCGCGCATCCACATTCCTTCTTTGTGCAAGATATACCGGCCACCATCTTTGCCACCTTCAATGGCGGCAACATGCGCCTTTGCTACGTCTCGGACATCGACAAAGTTCAGGTGGGTGTGAAGGACAAACGGCAATCGGCCAGTGAAATGTTTGAGATAAGCCATCGAGCCATGCGTATGGCGCTTTTGAAACACCGGTCCAAACACAATTGATGGATGTATTGTCACGAGCCTTGGGCGTTGCTCATCGGTGAGCCGCTCGACAAAGTTCCGCATAACGCGCTCCGCTTCCGCTTTTGCCAAACCATAAGGGTTCGAGGTGAGTGAAGCATCATCACACCAATCAGATGAAGTGAAAATTTGCCCATTTGTACTGTGAGTTCTCCGGATTGCCGCTACAGATGAAGTGTGAACAATAGATCGTGCACAACCTGCTTTTTGTATGGCATTGCAAAGATTTTCAGTCCCAAGAACAGAAGGATCAACAACATCGCGTTGAGCGTCTCGCACCCCAATCATTAGTGCAGCAGCACAATGAATGACAACCTCGCACCCCTCAACAGCAGCATCCACTTCATCAGCATTGAGCAAATCCATCTGATAAATTTCAAGCGCTGCATCTTTGTGCTTTGGAAACGATTCGAGAAACTTCGCACTTTCCGGATTCCGAGCAGTTGCCCGAACATTGTAGCCTTTTTCTAACAAGAGATGAACCACATGTGAGCCA
>Ga0308019_10002179_pt1 | contig 11348 bp, 7 predicted proteins | sample Neamet284_FD_203135 | JGI IMG/M metagenome (GOLD analysis project Ga0308019, IMG submission 203135) | Marine microbial communities from water near the shore, Antarctic Ocean - #284 | ecosystem: Environmental > Aquatic > Marine > Unclassified | place: Southern Ocean | collected 2014-10-01
CCCGCCATCAATTGCTTGCATTACGAAACCTGAACCATTCGATACCATGACTTGTCCTGAAGACCCTGATGAAGATAGTCCTGTTCCACCTTTATTTGCTGCGATTGCTGTACCGTTCCATACACCTGTTGTTATTGTTCCGATTGTTGCTAAGTTTGGTATTGAAGTTATATTACTCTGACCTGCTCCCATTACGGTAGTTGCTTGTGTAGCTAATCCTTCAAGATTTGCTGTTATAGTACCGACTGCGCCACTAAATACTTGTCCGCTTTCTGAAGCGACTGGTATAAATGTGAATTTGCCAGTGCTGTCATCAAATCCAAAGAAACCGATTTTTGAACCACTGCTATTATATTTGAATTTAATACCACGGTCTAGATTATCATCTGAGCCACTGTTTCCAATCTCAAATACAGGATCTTCTACAGAAACAACTGTTGAGTTTACGGTAGTAGTCGTACCATTTACTGTTAAGTCTCCTGTAACTACTAAATTATCGCCAACGGTTACTTGTGATGTTGTATGACCAACGGTTATAGGAACTCCAGAGACTCCTGCTCCAATTTTTATTCCGCCAGTAGTATCACTAGTGTCGATTGTAATATCATCACTCGCGTCAATGTCAAGAGTGGTAGCATCCATGTTGATCTCACCAGAAGTGGTCAACCCTGTTATAGTACCTAAACTTGTTATAGTTGGCTGTGCTGCAGTACTTAAAGTACCTTTTACTTGTCCCCCTGAGCCATAAATTACTGCTTTGCTATTGACTACAGTATTTGCTAAAGATCCGTCTAAGAAGTTTAATTCGGCAGTAGCTGAAGTAACACCATCTAAGATGTTTAGCTCTGCTGCTGTTGATGTTACGAGAGTATCTGATCCTGATGTTCCAATGTATAGTGCGGCTGTTCTTAGTTCTGATGTATGTTTGTTCCCGTCTACGATTAAGGCAGAACCAACTGTGGTTTGCCCAGGAGTGTGATCCATTAAGTTGCTAAAGTAATTACCGCCAATTACTGTTACAGCGTTTGAGTTTGCAGGATCTCCAATGAATAATCTTTGTCCTAAGTTACCAGCTGTTCCAGTACCCCCAGAGAAGGCTAGTTCTCCTGCGTTTAAAGAACCAGGAGCGGTAGTACCTGTCGTTCTTTTTATTTTGATTATGTTTGTTGCCATGTTATTATCCTAGAATGAGCCACCATCTAAGGTGAAGCTCGTGGGAGATGATCCCCCTGCTGCGGCAATAGTATGCCATTCGAAGCCGCCAGATACTTGTCTGTAGACTCGAAGTTCTTCGTTTGCTGTGTCATACCATAAATCGCCCTCTCCTAGATTATCTCCAGAAGGAGTTGCGGATTGCCTAAAAAATTGGTCTGCTAAATCTGCTAGTGCATCTTGTACATTGCCTCCAGGCAGTGTAGTAGTAGCATTATAAGTAATAGAACTAGCTATAGATACTGGGAATGCCAAATCTGTGCTAGTTGTTACTGAAATTGGGTTATCACTTTGATTAAGTGTAACTGTATTATTAGTCTCGCTAACTGTTACATAAGTTGGTGTTTCAGTTACGGTTACTGTTATAGACATTATCTTGTTACTTCAGGTGTTGTTGTAACTTGTCCTTGCATTATTCTGGTTACAACGCCGCCACCCGATGTGATTTCTACATCATATACGTACATTCCTTCCTCTATCCCAGAAGTTGTACTGTTAGACATTAAGAGGGTTATTTGTCCATTCCCCGCGTTACTTACGCTTGCTGTAAAGGTAGCTACTACGGTAGAAGAATCGTGTGTTGATCGCATCTGAGACGCGACAGAATACCCACTCAAATTCATGGCTGAGCCGTTTTCCTGTAAAGTCAAGATTCTACTGAATGTAGTTCCCTGCTCTATTGTAAAATTATAAGTCCCTGCTGACATTTTTTCATTACCTCCAATGTGTTAATTATACCAAAAATATGCACCTGTTGTCAAGTACAATTTTTCCAATGTGAAATCATCAGACATCACTTTCTTTATATGTTACGATAGCATCTATTGAAGAATCGATTGAACTCGAAGCTGCAATGTAGTCATTTACATTTAAAACTAAAGTATTTGTATTGCTAACACTTATATGCTGCCCACCTGCTCCTAATACTCCATTTTTTGTTAGATGAATACTAGTATTTGATGAGGCGCTGTAATATCTTAAACTATAAGTTATTTCGCTGTCTGCAGTATTTGATATACTAAATCTTGATATAGTGCTTGTTTTACTTGCAGGACAAGTATATAAGACTTGCTCTGTTGTTCCTGTGTTTTGTATTATTTTTGTTATCATGCTGTGTCTACTCCTTCTACGTCAAATATTAAAAATGCGTATTTTATCTCTAGTGGGGATATTGTTTCCGTTTCTTCTAAAACATTATCCAGTTCTGCAGTTTTTTCGCCCCCTGCAAAGTTATTATAAATTTTTAGAGTGGTGTTTGATACTTCAAACCACACTCCCCCTTTAAATTCAGAGTCAAAGTCTTGTGTATTACTTCCATATTCTGTATCATAGTCAAACTCATCAAAGTAAAAATGCATTGCAGGGTACATTTTTGTTGCAATCCCATTTAATAAGTCTGTTGAAAAACACCATTGTACAATCACAAAAGGTTTATATCCTAATCCATGTGTTATAGTTGTAAAAGTATCCCCTGAAAGAGTATCAGAACTTGTGGAAGGTAATCCTAAAGTTCCTTGACCGTGAAACTTAAGAGGTAAACTACCAATTCCAACTCTACTATCAAATAGTAAGTTAGTACCATCTGTTAAAACACCTGAGTCATTTACAACATCTGTAGCAGTTTTAGATACAAATAACCCGTAGTCTGAGCCTGCTTTTCCTAATAATACTTTTCTTGCCATTATGCGTACCCCCTGAGTACAATATATCTAACTGTAGTAGTAGTCGGAGTACTACTCCCTGTGGTTGATGCTCCATGTAAACTATACCCATAAGAAGACATACTTGGATAAGTATTTGGAACAGTTAAAATAAAAGCCGTAGTACTTACACTTGTTAATTCTATATATTCTCCGTCTGCATAAATAATAACAACAGGGTTCGGAATTGCAATACTTGAGAAAGTTTTTGTAACTGCATTACTGCTTCCTTTTGATACATTCACAGTTCCTTTATCAATAACTTGTGCATACCCTTTTTCTCTACTATCAAAAACCATAAGATCCTTATTACATAGATTGCCTGAAGTATCTACAACGTCAACTCCTATCTTTGAAATAAATAATCCGTAATCTGATCCTGCTTTTCCTAATAAAACTCTTCTTGCCATTATTCTTCTCCGAAGACTGCAATTAGAGATGCTTCTACTTCATCTAATTTTGTTTGTGTAGTGTTCATATTGATTGTTCCATCTTCATTTATAATTGCAGGAATTTCTATAAGATAAGTTTCTGTTGTTTTTTGTGCCATTTGTACTGTGCCGTCTAACTTTATAATCATGTAAATACCAAATATCTATTACCGCTTGTTGCAGTGTAGTCCGCTGGTAAAGTCCATACGGTTGAGCCTGTAAAAAAGGGTTGAGAATAAGTGCAACTAGTTCGTGCAACCGTTGCTAGTAAACTTGCTGAAGCACTTGTACCATTGTATATTTTTAGAGTTGTCCAACCCCCATTACTATGTAGTCCATTTGCCCAAAAGAAAGTATTTGTACTACTTTGAGGTACATCGTAGAATCTCCAAGCAGGAGTGCCTGTAAATAAATCACAACTTGTATCTGTTGTAGTACCATGAAAGGCAAAGAAACCACTATAACCAGAGCCGCTTGCTGATCCCCCCATTGCTATACCTACTTCCCATAAATTTGAAGCGGCTGCAGCTTGTGGAACACTAAAAGTATCGGTGTCACTTCCTCCTTTACTAGTTGAAACAGATACAGTTACTGTTGCTGTTCGTGCACTACCTGAGTTTGATGCTATTGTACCTGAGACTGTTCCAGTTGTATTTACACTTAAGTTAGATAACATACTTCCAGGATTGCTACTTGTGGACACACTCAAACTATAACTTCCGTATGTTGAAGCATTTTGAGAAAAATTTATATATGAAGCAAATCCTGTACTGTCCGCGCTTCTACTTAGTCCACTACCTCCAGAAGAAACTGTTCCTACATCTGGATAAGTTCCTAAATTGTAAACAGGTGGTATAAAGTATGCAGCTGAAGAGGGGCTTGAAGCTCCTGCTTCTGCAGTTCTTCTTGCATAATATGTTACAGTTGAATTTCTATTTTGACTAAAGGTGTTTCCACTACCCCAATTACTATTATCGTTAGAGAATTGTAAAGTTCCTGATCCTCCTGTTGCTGAAAGAGATACTGTTTGTGAGGAAGCATTTGAATTTGTTTGTGTTATAGTAGGGGCATTTGGTTGTGAAGCTGTTACAGCCACTCTTGTTCTAACTATTTGATTAATTGTTGTGCCCCCTACGTTTATGCTTGGAGTTGTTTGTGTATTAAAAGAACCACTTGCAGTAGACCGAATTCTTACTGTTTGACCGCTTGTTACAGTTCCTGAAGTTACTTCGCTTCCCCCTGCAATACTTACAGTACAACCACTTACACTAACCGATATCCCTACATTTATTCCACCAACTGTAATTGCATTTGAATCAACTGTTGCTCCTGGTTGAATATTACTTGTTGCATCTGTAAAATCACTCGGGTTAAAAGTAGGTGTATTATCTGTTGCTGTTGTAACTGTAAGTCCATTTGTTATTGTTTGAGTTCCAACTGTAATATTACAACTTGTAGTATTTCCTCCACTTCCTGTAGCGTTTAGTGAGAAAGTTATTGTTGTACCGTTTTGTCCACTACTTGGATTTGCACTGCCGTTCCCTGAGGCAGAAGCAGAAGCTGTATCGCCTGTTCCTAATCCTGCAATTTGATAAGTTGCTGAGCCTGCTGATCCACTTGCTGCACTTGCTGTTAAGTTACCAAATCCTGACGGAGTAATATCAACAGCTGCTGATGAATGTATATGATTTGATCCTGCAGTATCGGAAACTAGATTGCTTTGTTTTGCGAAATAATGTCGTGTTGTACCTCGAGGATGATTGAAACTATTTGAGCTTTGAAAACTTAATCCTGAAGCTGAATTTGAACTTCCTTGCGCAAATGTAATTGTTCCTGAATTGTTTGTGCCGTTTGCTGCACTTACAGCAACAGTATCATTTGTGTTATTTCTTGCAGTTCGTGATGTTCCAGAAATTGTGGGAGCAGAAACTGTTCCTCCACCACCACCTCCACCCGATCCTCCTGAGTCCTGGCCCGATAGAAGAGAAGTACCAAAAAGAGTTGCATCATTTATCATTTTTCCAAATTGACAGGGAATTCCAAGTATTTGTATTTTTACAGGTCCGTCACTTGATGCACGAGATCGTGCCGCAAAGAAAGGATAAGTGCCATCGCCTTGCCCAGGACGAGGGTCAGTCATGCCATCAACATCTACAAAAAAAGGTATGAGTTTATTTCTTGCAGTCCCACTAGAATTAAGAGAGAATTGAAACATTCCACCTCCTGCAGCAGTATTTAAACAATTAACAAGAGTTGCTTTCCTAGTGCCTCCACTAGTACCCCCTGAACCATATTGCTCAAAAAACTTTCCTTGTGGATAAAGTGCTCCCTTTTCTGAAACAATGTAGGCTGGAATATATGGAGTATTGTTAGCATCTGAAGTAGTAGGTAAATCTACGCCTGAAGTTGTAATAGCTGAATGCTCTACACTTGAGCGAATTACTCCTGCACGATAAACTTCAGAGTTAAATAAATAATCTCGGGAATTGATTGTATCATCAATTACATCGACACCTGGTTTGGAAACTTTAAGAACGTAGTTGCTACCTTCTTTTCCTAATAATACGCGCTTAGCCATTATGAACCGTCCGAAATAATAATTTGTTGAGTATGCGCGTTTATATCAATAGAACTGTCAGGCCCCGCATCTGATGTAGTTGTATTCGTAGTTGCTGTTAGTGTTCCACTTGAGGTTAATAGTATTCGTCCGCCTTGTATATTTGTATTTCCAAATACCATAGCATTTTGACCTGCCATATAAGCACTTGTTACCCCTAAACCTAATGTATTTAGAGTAACAGCAGTACCTGTAGGAGAGAAAGTGTTCCCATTTATAGTGAAGTTTACAAAAGTAGGTTTGCTTGTTAAATCAGCATAAGCTCCACTAAATAATGTTGGTTTTCCTGTTAGAGTGGAATACGCACCATCAAAATCACTTATACCAGATCCACTAGTAAATTGAATTGTGTTTGCTTTAATTGCGAGTGTTTCTGCAGAGGCATCAAATTTAATAAAGCTATTTACATCTCCAACATGAAAATCTCCTGTGCCGTCCATATATAGACCAGCATCAGCATCTGCAAAAGATGATTTATTTGTTGAATAGAATTTACCACTATTTCCAAGAATCATATTACTACCAACATTTAGATTATTTGTTAGTGTTGTATTTGCTGTTAGTTTATTTGCTGATAGAGTACCGTCTACAATCACTGAGCCATTAAAAGTTTCTACAACTAATGCGCTAAAGTCTGAAGCCTGTAAAGAGGACGCAGCTTCTACTCTATCTCCAGTATATACTCTTGTTCCTGCTTTTCCTAATGAATTGTCTGTAACAGTAATTCTATCATTTGATACTAAGTCATCGTCTTCGGAAGCTGCAATAACTGCTGTACCTACTGCGACTGCATCGGCATTTGAGAAATTACTATCTGCAAAGTTAGCCGCATTTCCTGCACTAATTGCTGAAGTAGTCGCTTCTTCAAAAGTAAATATGCTGCCCCCTCTTTGTCCCCCACCAACTGTTTTAGTTAATGATATTATTTGTGTAGAGAGTAGTGAACCATCTGAATTATCTAAGATTGGTACTGTTATGCTTCCTTCTTGATTACTTGTTCCTGTTCCTGATAGTATATTTGAACTATTTGTAATTGTAATTACACCACTACTTGAAACAGCATTTACTACATTACTGTTTACTAGTGTTCCGTATCTAAAAGTATTGTTTGCATAAGGAGAAGAACCGTCGTAAGCAAATGCTGTTGTTCCTTCTCTTACATTAAATGAACAAGAAAAACTTGTTCCACTTGCTGAACCTGATGCATCCCCTACAAAGTTATGTGCTCCGTTAGTTGGTATAACTGATAGTCCATTTGCTCCAACTACTCCGTCTTGTACTACAGAGAAATGTTGGAATCTTTTTGTTACTATGCTAGAGCCTACTCCGTTTTTAACAGTGATTGTATAAGTTATGACTGGGGTGTCCATTGTTGTATTGCTGTGTGTTGCAAAACGAACGATCGTACCATTTCCACTTCCATCATTTACTATACTGGAACTTCCTATTGTTATGTCTGCTGTAGAATTTGAATCGAAATCTGATGCTACTGCTGTTACTCTAAAAGTATTGTTTGCTTGTCCCCCTGCTTGGTCTGCAATTAATATGCTTTCCCCAAGTAAAACTTGAATATCTGTTCCTGAACCTGTCATATTTATTGAGCCTGCAGCAGTCTGCTGTAGAGTCATACCAGGGTTTGTTACTGTTACAGTTATAGCTGCGGCTTGTAAAGCTACACCTGCTATTCCACCTGTAGCGCTTGCTGGGAAATAAGATGAAAATTTTGTTCCTTTTGACTTTGACTTTCTTTTTCTTATATTTCTTTTATGTCTTATCCAATAGTATTTAGCTGCTTCTGCTCCAATTGAATGGGAGAAAGTTGTTTCGTCGTCTGCTTCTCCTACTTTTACGGCACTAGAATGATTTCGATCATTAACATCTGCCGCCCATATTTCTGTGCAGTCGGTGGGTTCTACAAACGAACTTGATCTTGTCCAATTTAATATTGTTGTTCCAAATTTATCTGTACTTGCTGTAAGGGCTGTAGGAGCTCCTGGTGCTCCAGTTTGTGCTGTGCCAGGTAGTTCTGTATTTGTAACACCTGTTTGTCTTGCATTAGAAATAACATACATATCATCATTATATTCTACTGCTGATATTCCCACTAAACAATTTGGCTGTATATCTAAGTCTACAATTCGGAATAATCTATTGTTCCATCCGAATCTATCATAGTCTATTTTTAAAACTTGTCCTGCCTTCATTAATATACCTTTTGGCATAGTTGTAAAGCTTATTTGTAGTGGAAATCTTGATTCTCTTAAGAATTTTTCTGCATTTATTCTACCATTCCAATAATTTGTTATACCGCTAAATTTAATATTACCTGTCTTTACAACATTTCTATCTGCTTTTACAAAAGTTGAATTATAAAAAGATACAGAAGTATTAGACCACTTATTTCCAGGGTCACTTACAGTTGCATTGATTGTATTAAAACTTTTTCTTGAGGGATCATCTGTTACTTTTAAAGGTCCAATAATATCGGACTGTGTTATATGGTAAGACCCATTATCTAAAGGTGCGTTTTCTTGAGCTTCTACTTCAAGTTCATACTTTCCATTTGAGTATGAAAGCATACCATTGTAATGTTCTAACATACTAAGTGTATTTTGAAATAAAGAATTTGTAGTCTCAATAATAGTATTCAGTTGATGACGCGTTACCCATCTTTGGTTATCATGCGCCCATCCAAGCCATCTCCAATACTTTACAAAATCAGCACTATATAAAGAGTGTTTTGTAACATATTTTTTAAAAAAACTTGTTAAAGTTGTTCCAGTAGCTCCTGTTTTAAAGAAACTTACATTATTAATATAAGTAGTACCTTGTGGCGAAGCATTCGTAGGTTTTGTTCCGATATAGCCTGCAGAAGTGACTCTAAAAATATTTCCGTCTGCTTCCGTGAATACTATATCTCCTACTTCATAATAAGACCAATTATTCCATAATCGTTGAAATTGTCCATGCACATCCTCTAATACTACTCGGTAGTCGGTAGTTGTAGCTGTTACTGATTTTACTTTTCCTCTTGCTATTATATTGCCACTCGCTTGTGCATTGTGTGTATGAAAGTATTCATCTCCAACTGTAGGACTTGAAGTTGTAGATAGTGTTATATTTGATTGTGAATCACAAGTTCTTGCTGCATTATTAAATGTTTCTAAAGATAAGTCAGTAAGGGATAGTCCTTTGCCATAAGTTTTTGCAGTAAGATAGTCTAAAGTATGCATTGCTGGGTTATTGCCTGAACGTAAATCTTTAGCTCTTCCTGAGATGTTATATACACTTGATGAATTCGGATGGTCTACAAAGTTAGAACGCAATGTTGCTACTTTTGTTGAGCCGTTATAATCAGTAATTGTTCTTTTTTGACCCACACCTGTACCTGAAGTTACTTCTATAATTTGGTTATTATAAAAATCATTAGCACTTGAGGCGGAGCTCGGAAGCTGTATAGTACGACTTTCAATCACTCTTCCAGATGAAATTGTATCGCTACCAGAGAGAGTATTAATATAAACATCTAGTGTGATGACTTGATTGGAGTACGTTCCTTTTATTGTGTTGTTTTCAAGATTTGAAAATTGTCCATTTCCTGTTCCAACTATTTTAAATTGGGTCTTTCCGCTAAGAGCTGTGTCCGCCATTGATAGTTCTACTTTTCCTGTACTACTATTTCTAGCAATAGAACTAATGGTTGAGCCTTGGTTTGGTAATGCAGCAGTTAGGTCTGTATGATTAAAAGTAAGCATATGCCAAGTATTATTACTCGCATCTTTCGCATAAAATTGTGTATGATCTGGTACATCATCTACATAGGCAAAATTCGTAGTATGAAACGGCTTAGCACCAAAACGTATTGCATTCATCATATCCCCTGTTTCTGGGTTTGCTATTTTATATACGTCTTTTACTGTTGTTGTGTTTAATGTTGCATTATCACTTGTTCTGTGGAAAGTTACTGATTCACCAACTATAAAGTCTGTGGCATTTTCACTTGAGTGAGATAGGTCATCGTGTCTATATTTGAAATCGTAGTTGTAATTTTCATGTATTTTGCCTTTTACTACAAACTCTAATTCTGGTATATCTGCTGCTGCTTCTGTAACTTTTATTTCTGCTACCACATAAGTAGTATCTAATAGTCTATGATTTGGTGACCAGTACTCTTCTCCGCTTGTAAAATAGTCTGCCTGTCTTTTAAACTTAGTACTTGTAGCAATATTTATAAGTTGGGAGTTTGCTTCTTGATCAAATCTACCGGAGTGAAACCATAGTTTTATGTCCTGAGGAGCTTCAATCTTAAATTGTTGACCGTTACGAATACCAACATCACTAACGTTTCCTCCGCTAATAGAGGTTTTATTTGTGAGGGACTGGTAATTTGTTATTACAGAAGCCCATTCGCCCATAGCATGATCGTACTCGTCAAAAACCATTCCATCTTGTACATGACGAGGTTCGTCATAAAATTTTGATTGTTTTCCTGGTGGGTATGAATTTATACTAGAGGTTACAGAAGCTGCTCCAGATAAAGTTTCTCCTTTATCTGCTCGACCAGCACATACAACAGCGCTGCTTGGCTCACTAACTGTTGTGTTCCTATCATTAAAGTCTGATTCGTTTAAACAAATTAAAGGCTGACCATCTACATAAATATCATAAAGAGCTTCTATTTCTCCTTCACAAATTGCATAAACCACATAAATAGTATCGGGGTCATTATCAGGGGTATCTGCAAATACTGGTATACCTGGAACTTTACGAACTCCATAGACAACAGGTAAAAATTTTGCTGACATTTCAACGGCAAGCTTTACATCTCTATCTCGAGATTTCTCTTCCATTGACATCTGAACTTTAGTTTTAAACCCAAAAAGTCCATGACTAGATGTAGTTACTTTTGGTTCATAATACTTTTCTTGATAAGTTGCTAGTACATTTACACTAGTGTCTCCATGCATAAAGCCCATATCATCTGCATAATCTGGTTTAAGTGTTGCGTCTCTTTGTGGTACACCTTCTGTAGTTAGTGCTCTATGTGATTCATCAGATGTCATTCTTCCTTGTACTCTAGTGAAATCTGCCCAATGACTATTTAGTGTCCAGCTTACTACACTAGATTTTGTAGGGTCTTCGTTTATACTTGTTTTTGTAATTAGTCCTTTAAATAGTAGAATACTAGAGTTTCCTTTTATTTCACCAGTTTCTGGGTCAAGGAATACTTTATGTACTTCTACAGTTTTGTTAAGAAAACTGGGGTTTGCTAAATCAGTGCCTCGTGCAATAAGAGGCCCTTTTATTTCTTCTGATTCTAAAGATACCGTGTAAAGCTCTCCTGTACTATTTGAACTAAAAGCATCGTCTAAGGTTTCTATTGTTATA
>Ga0308019_10002181_pt1 | contig 11336 bp, 9 predicted proteins | sample Neamet284_FD_203135 | JGI IMG/M metagenome (GOLD analysis project Ga0308019, IMG submission 203135) | Marine microbial communities from water near the shore, Antarctic Ocean - #284 | ecosystem: Environmental > Aquatic > Marine > Unclassified | place: Southern Ocean | collected 2014-10-01
GTTTATTACTCAAACTCTGGCTCAGAAGCTAATGAAAAAGGCTACAAAATGGTTCGCCAGCTTGCCCATTTTCATAATGATGGGAAAAAACATAAAATTATTTATCGTGACCGTGATTATCATGGCACAACAATTGGAGCTATGAGCTCATCTGGCCAAATTCAAAGAAAAAAACAATACGGTCCATTTGCACCGGGATTTGTTGAAATGCCACACTGCTGTTGTTATCGCTGCCCATATGGAAAAAAATATGGAGAGTGTAATATTGAGTGTGCTACTGTCCTTGAGGATATTATTAAAAAGGAAGGACCTGATACTGTAGGTTCAGTAGTTTTAGAGCCAATTACTGCAGGCGGTGGAGTTATTCCACCTGTTCCTGAGTATTTTCCAATTATTGAAGCAATATGCAGAAAATATGACGTTCTTCTTCATATAGACGAAGTAGTTTGTGGTCTAGGTAGGACAGGAAAATGGTTTGGCTACCAGCACTATGATGTTCAGCCTGATATCGTAACAACAGCAAAAGGCCTAGCTGCTGGATATGCTGCTGTATCAATTACAGTAACTACTGAAAAACTTTTTAACATGTTTAAAGAAGACCCAACTAATGTTGATAGCTACTTCCGAGATATTTCTACCTTTGGTGGGAGTACTGCTGGCCCTGCAGCTGCACTTGAAGTTTTAAAGATTATTAAACGTGAAAAACTTCTAGAGAATGTTAATGAAGTTGGAGAGCATCTTAAAAATAAATTACTTGAATTACAAGATAAGCATGAAATGATTGGTGAAGTTCGAGGAAAAGGATTGTTTTGTGGTGTTGAGCTTGTAAAAGATAGAGTAACTAGAGAGCCTGTTGATGAAACTGTTGCAGCTGGTATTGCTGCGCATTGCTTTAAAAATAAAGTGATGATTGGTAGAACTAATAGAAGTTTTGAAACTAATAATAATGTCTTGTTATTTAGTCCTGCATTCATATGCACTAAGAATGACATAGATTTAATCGTTGAATCTGTTGATAACGCCTTAGAAGCAAATAAATAGAAGAAGTTTAATTAATTTAATATAGGAATATTGAGATGATAATTGGAGTACCAAAAGAAATTAAAAACCATGAATATAGAGTTGGTTTGACGCCTAGAAGTGTTAAGGAGTTTGTTGGTCATGGTCACAAGGTTTTAGTTGAAACTAACGCTGGTACTGGTATTGGGGCAAGCGATGATGAATATGTAAGTTCTGGTGCTGAAATCATATCTACAGCTAAAGAAGTTTTTGCAATAGCTGATATGATTGTTAAAGTTAAAGAGCCACAAGCCATAGAAATTGCAATGCTTAGAGAAGGTCAAATTCTTTATACATATCTTCACCTTGCACCTGACCCTGAGCAAACAAAAGGGCTTGTAGAGAGTGGTGCTATTTGTATCGCTTATGAGACAGTTACTTCTCCTAGAGGCGGATTACCATTATTGGCTCCTATGTCAAAAGTTGCAGGAAGAATGGCTGTTCAAGCTGGCGCGCACTTTTTAGAGCAGCCAAATGGTGGAATGGGAGCTTTGCTTGGAGGCGTTCCAGGAGTAGATCCTTTAAATGTTGTTATTTTAGGTGGAGGCGTTGTTGGCGCTCACGCTGCTCACATGGCAGTTGGAATGGGTGCAGATGTCTGGGTTTTGGATAACAATCCTGATACATTAGAGCAACATTGGCAACAATTTGGCAGAAGCACGAATACTGTATTTTCAACTAAAAGTTCAGTAGAAGAGTATGTATTGCAAGCTGACTTAGTTATTGGTGGCGTATTGATTCCTGGCGCTGAAGCGCCAAAACTAGTAACCAGAGAAATGATTAAGGCTATGAAGCCTGGATCAGTTATTGTTGACGTCGCGATTGATCAAGGTGGTTGCTTCGAGACTTCAAAGGCAACAACTCACGCAGAGCCAACATACATAATTGATGAAGTAGTTCATTACTGCGTTGCTAATATGCCAGGTGGAGTTCCAAAAACATCAACCTACGCGCTAAATAATGTGACACTTCCATTTGGACTTAGTATTGCAAATAAAGGTGTTAAGCAAGCTCTATTAGATGATGAGCATCTAAGAGCTGGATTAAATGTACATAGTGGCCAAGTAACATGTCCTGAAGTGGCTCATGACTTAGGTTATGATTACGTTTCAGCGCTTGACATGCTTAATAAATAAATTAAAAAGGAGAACTATAAAATGGCAAAAATGACTTCGAGTGAGGCTTTTGTTGAAACAATGGTCGCTAATGATGTAACTGATATCTTTGGTATTATGGGCTCTGCGTTTATGGATGCAATGGATATCTTTGAGCCAGCTGGCATTAGATTTATACCTGTTGTTCATGAGCAAGGCGCTGCACACATGGCGGATGGATATTCAAGAGTAAGTGGAAGACATGGAGTGGTCATTGGTCAAAATGGCCCCGGTATTTCTAACTGCGTAACAGCTATTGCAGCAGCATATTGGGCGCACAGCCCGGTAGTAATTGTTACGCCTGAAGCTGGAACAATGGGGATGGGTTTAGGTGGATTTCAAGAAGCTAATCAACTACCAATGTTTCAAGAGTTTACTAAATATCAAGGCCATGTTGTTAACCCAATGAGAATGGCAGAATTTACTGGTCGCTGTTTTGATAGAGCGATGAGTGAGATGGCTCCAACTCAGTTAAATATTCCTAGAGATTATTTTTATGCAGAAGGTGAATTTACTATTCCTACTCCTCGTCGAGTTGATAGAGGTTCAGGTGGTGAAGACAGTTTAAATGAGGCTGTTGCTTTAATTGGTAAAGCTAAGTTTCCAGTTATTGTTTCTGGCGGTGGTGTAGTAATGGCTGATGGTGTTGATGAATGCGCAGCTTTAGCTGAGCGTTTAGGTGCGCCAGTAGTAAATAGCTACCTTCATAATGATTCGTTTCCTGCGAGTCATGATCTTTGGTGTGGTCCTTTGGGATATCAAGGTTCAAAAGCTGCAATGAAGTTAATTGCAAAAGCAGATGTAGTTATTGCATTAGGTACGCGTTTAGGTCCTTTTGGAACGTTACCTCAACATGGAATGGATTACTGGCCTAAAGACGCTCAAATTATTCAAATTGATGCAGATCACAAAATGCTTGGATTGGTCAAACCAATCAATGTTGGTATTTGTGGTGATGCTAAAGCAGTTGCAAGTATTCTTTGTCAAAAATTGGCATCTGAAACTCTTAATTGTGATTCTTCGAAAGCTGATAGAGCTTCAATTATTGCAGACGAAAAAGCTTCTTGGGAGTTAGAACTTGATGAATGGATTCATGAAACTGATTCATATAGCATGGATATGCTTGCAGATAAAGAAGAGGGCTGGCTTCATCCTAGACAAGTATTACGTGAACTTGAAAAAGCAATGCCTGAAGACGTTATGGTTTCGACTGATATTGGAAATATTAACTCGGTTGCTAATAGCTATCTCCGTTTTGAGAAGCCTCGTAGTTTCTTTGCAGCAATGAGTTTTGGAAATTGTGGTTACGCTTTTCCAACGATTATTGGTGCTAAAGCTGCTGCGCAGCATAGACCTGCTGTTTCTTACGCGGGAGATGGTGCTTGGGCGATGAGTATGGTTGAAACAATGACGTGCGTGCGTCATGATATTCCTGTTACAGCGGTTGTATTTCATAATCGTCATTGGGGCGCTGAAAAGAAAAACCAAGTAGATTTTTATGACAGACGCTTTATAGCTGCTGAGCTTACGGATCAGCATTTTGTAAATATTGCAGAATCAATGGGCGCTGAAGGCATACGTGTGGATAAGCTTGAAGATGTTGGTCCTGCGCTTAAAAAAGCGATTGATATGCAGATGAACGAAAGAAAAACAACAATTATAGAAATTATGTGTTCTAGAGAGTTGGGTGACCCGTTTAGAAAAGACGCACTAAGTAAGCCAGTTAGACATCTAGAAAAGTATAAAGACTTTGGTGAAAAATCACCTCATCGTTAAGTATTAACTATTAATCCTTCAGAGTGGTATATTACCCCGCTCTGAAGGAATTATTATTTAAGTACTATGAGCGAAAAAGCAATAACCCCATCCGATATTCATCAATATTGGTTCTCAGAAAAAAGTAAACAACATTGGTTTTCATCAACCCCTGAAGTAGATAATGAAATCAAGCAGCGCTATGAAAATTTATGGGAGAGCATATCTTCTGGTGGGTTTATGGAGTGGCGTGACACTGCTGAAGGCTCAGTAGCCCTAATAATCATTCTAGACCAGTTTCCTTTGAACATGTTTAGAGGTCAGGCAAAAAGCTTTAAATCCGAAGATATGGCTGTTGAGGTTGCCTTAAATGCAATTAATAATGGTTACGATGAAGAACTAAGTGATGAAAAATTGCTTTTTCTTTTTATGCCCCTTATGCATAGTGAGAATATAGACCATCAAAATTTGCAAGTATATTTATTTCAAAAATATAACTTTAACTTAGAGTTTTCTAAACATCATAGAGATATTGTTAAAAAGTTTGGTCGCTTTCCCCATAGAAATGAAATATTTGGGCGAATGAGCACTATGGAGGAGCTTGACTATCTTCTGTCAGATAATGCTTTTAGAGGTTAGATTTCATAATGATTACAAATAATACACAGGAGTCCATGAATGGAAGATAATAAAATTGAGAATCACGATGGTGAATTCATTGGAACAAGTAAAGAAGAAATATTAGATGGGATTAATACATTTAATATAGATGAAGAGCACTATCATCAGTTTCCTAGGGGACTGTGGAAAGATGTAGATATTATCTTTAGTTGTTTAAAGGCAGAGCACATTATCGATCAGGTCTTTGCATCTGCAGACGAGTCTTTATGGATCAATAGAGAGTTTATTCTTAATGCGTTAGATAAGCAGTGGTATTACCCAAATATTTCAAGACAGTTTAAAGACAACGGGTTTGAATACTTTGACTACATTCATGAGTCTTTAAGAGGTGATAAAAAGATTATCTCTCTTATAGATAAATTAAGAAAACATAGTAAAGAATTTGATGAATAAATATTTCTATCAAAATTATAAGAGCTTGTGATAACAACATACCTTTACTTACAACCAAGCCTTTTCTAACTAAAGTGACACTCGATGCCTCCTAGCAGCAACCAAACTAAGGCTTACGATTTTAAAACCAGAGATATTAAGGTTTTAAAAAAGCTCTTGCCGTATTTACTCAAAATGCGAGCTCGTGTTATTTGGGCTGTTAGTTTTTTAATGTTGGCAAAATTGGCTAATGTTGCGGTTCCCCTTGCGCTAAAAGAGATCGTTGATGGCCTTGATCAGACGAATTTAGTCTTGGTGTTGCCGCTTGGTATGTTGCTAGCTTATGGCCTTTTACGACTGGCAAGTTCACTGTTTAATGAGCTTCGTGATGCCATTTTTGCCAAAGTTCGTTATCACGCGATGAATTTAATTGCACTTGGTGTCTTTAGGCATTTACACACTTTGGATTTATCCTTTCATTTGGATCGTCGCATTGGCGGTATTACCCGTGATATTGATCGAGGCACCCTAAGTGTCTCCACCTTACTCTCTATTTTTGTCTTTAATATCCTGCCTTCATTATTTGAGATATGTTTAGTAATTGGCATTTTATGGCTAAATTACGACCTTCTTTTTGCTGGCGTCTCTTTATTAACTGTGTTGTTTTATGTTACGTTAACATTAGCCATTACCACTTGGCGGATGAAGTATCGCTACCAAATGAACGATATGCAATCCGAGGCTAATACCAATGCGGTCGATAGTTTGATTAATTACGAGACCGTCAAATACTTCAATCAAGAAAAATTTGAAGTCGATCGTTATGGTGATACGATGCAGAACTGGGAAGACCTGGCCACCAAAAGCTTTACTTCTATGACAGCGCTTAATTTTGTCCAAGGCGCGGTGATTGCTATCGGTGTGACCATTGTTTTGATTATGGCAGCACAAGGTGTAGTTGATAAGAGCCTTAGCTTGGGCGACCTTATTATGATTCAAGCACTCCTCTTACAGCTCTTTATTCCACTCGGTGGCTTGGGTATTATTTATCGTCAAATTAAACATAATTTCATCGATATGAACAATATGTTTGACCTATTGGATCGCTCCTCTAAAGTCAACGATGTAGCCAATGCGTCAGAGCTCAAAGTCACTCAAGGCGAGGTTAAATTTAACAACGTCTCTTTTGCTTACGCTGGCAAGCAGGAGGTTCTAAGCAATATTAACTTTGTCCTTAAACCGGGGCAAAAAGTTGCGATTGTTGGTCCTTCTGGTGTGGGTAAATCAACAATTGCTAAGCTGCTCTTTCGTTTTTATGATATTTCTAGCGGCGAGATACGCATTGACCAGCAGGACATTAAACAATTCACCCAAGACTCAGTGCGCGGCGCTATGGGTGTTGTGCCGCAAGACCCAGTGATGTTTAATGAAAGCATTTATTACAATATTGCTTACGGTCGTGCGGGTGCAACCGAAGCCGAAGTTAAACAGGCAGCGAAGCTCAGTTTTATTGACAGCTTTATTGACTCCTTGCCGCAAGGTTATGACACACTGGTTGGTGAGAGAGGCTTAAAACTCTCAGGCGGTGAAAAGCAGCGTCTAGCGATTGCACGAGTGCTGTTAAAAAATCCACCGATATTGATTTTTGATGAGGCCACTTCGGCGCTTGATTCGTATTCGGAGAAAATGGTACAAAAGGCGTTAGCGAGTTTGGCGCATAAGCACACAACGTTGGTGATTGCTCATCGCCTTTCCACCATTGTTGATGCTGATCAAATTATTGTGCTTGGCAATGGCACTATTGCCGAGCAAGGCAAACATCAACAGTTGCTTGATCTCAACGGCCAATATGCGAGACTTTGGCAAATACAAGTCAACAAGCAAACTCAGGAATAGTTTCGGCGGAATGCGCACAATGCTCAATAGTTGATGACTATGCAATATAGTTACCCCTTTTTATGAACCATATAATTTGTATGGTTGTTAAATTTATTAATAGGTATACAATAAATAAATCTCAGTACTATTTTAACTAGTCAAGTTGTATTAGGCTTTGTCTTAAAATTCTTATACTCTTGATTTGATAGTTTTCAAAAATAACCATAGTTAATTTGGCTTCTGAGTTGATTACTTAACTAATTGGAGATTAACTATGAATAAGAATAAATTTTTACTAATGTTAATGGCAACTATTCTTGTCTTTACTGGCTCGAATACATTTGCTGCAGAAAAAGTTATAAAGTGGAAGCTTGCAATGACTTGGCCAGATGGCTTACCACCTTTTGCATGGACTGTTGATCGTTTTGCAAAAAATGTAGAAGTAATGAGTGGTGGGCGAATGACAATTCGTGTAGATGATAAAAATAAGCATAAAGCGGCTCTTGGTATTCTAGATATGGTCGAAGCTGGCCAATATGAGATGGGTCATTCAGCATCTTATTACTGGAAAGGTAAAGATATTAATACTATGCCATTTACAACTATGCCTTTCGGTATGACAACAGCTGAGCAAGATGCTTGGTACTATTATGGCGGTGGTGAAGCTCTTGCAAAAGAAGTGTTTGATAAGCATGGCGTTATTCAGCATCAAGGTGGAAGTACAGGTAACCAAATGGGCGGCTGGTTTAGTAAAGAAATCAACTCTGTTGATGACCTTAAAGGCTTGAAGATGAGAATCCCTGGTTTTGCTGGAGAAGTTATGGCTGAACTTGGTGTTGCTGTAACCAACATACCGGCAGGAGAGTTATATACTGCACTAGAGCGTGGAACGATTGATGCACTTGAATGGGTTGGCCCAGGCATGGATATCAACATGGGCTTTCATAAGATTGCACCATATTACTATACGGGTTGGCATGAGCCTGCAACGGACTTGCAGTTCTTAATCAACCAAGATGCATGGAATGAACTTCCAGCTGATCTACAGGCTATTGTTGAAATAGCTATTGTTGATTCTAAGGCACGTATGTATTGGGAAAACTACGCCATGAGTGCAGAAGCTTGGTCTAAGATGGGAACTGATTACCCTAACATTAAAGTTAAGTCATTCCCGCCAGAAGTAATTGCTGAGATGAAGGCTACTAATGCCAGACTTATAGCTGAAACTTCTGCTAAAGATCCAATGTTCAAAAAGATCATGGACTCTCAAGCTGCCTTTATGGCAAAGGCTCGAGCATGGACAAAGATTTCAGATTATTTGTATTTAAAAGATAATCTCGATTAATTTGAATCTTAGGCGTTTTATAATGCCCGCTATGAAAGCGGGCATTTTTTTTATTTTTTAAGGTTATTTCTATGCAATGGATTGAATCATTTTGTGATAAATTTGCTAAATACTTAGGACTGATTATTTCATTTTTACTTATTTTAATGATGATCAATGTTGCCTTTGATACCCTAAACCGCTACATATTGAATTCCAACTCTGTTGCCTTACAGGAGATGGAGTGGCATTTATTTTCTATCATTATTTTATTGGGACTCTCTTATTCACTAAATGAAGAAGGACATGTTCGAGTTGATATTTTATATTCAGGTTTTAGTGAAAAAAAGAAAGCGATTGTTAATATGGTTGGTGTTATTCTCTTTATTCTTCCACTAAGTTTATTAGTAGCTTTCGGCTCGCTTGGATTTGTTGAAAAGTCATTTATATTTATGGAGCAGAGCGGAGACCCGGGAGGACTACCTTTTCGCTTTATCATTAAAGGGTTAATTCCAACATCATTTGTTATACTAATTATTATGTCAATTGGTTATTTTGCACGCAACTATAACCTCTTAAAACGACTCAATTCACGCCCTGACTCATGATAGGTTTAATAATGTTTTTTACTGGACTAGGGATGCTATTTATTGGCTTTCCAGTTGCGTTTACTTTTGGCGCCGTTGCAGTGTTCTTTGGCCTTGCTGCCGGCATCATTGAAGCTTTTGCTGATGGCGAGCTATTAGTTGATGGGATAGATAATGGTTTAATGATGTTTGCGATGATGCCTCATCGCATTTGGAGCATTATGAATAACACCATTTTGATGGCAATTCCTTTATTTATAATGATGGGCTTGATTCTGCAAAAAACTAAGCTAGCCGAACGCTTACTCGAATCAATGGGTTTTTTGTTTGGCGAAATTAGAGGTGGATTAGCAATCAGTACTGTGCTAGTTGGGTCTTTATTGGCAGCCTCTACAGGTGTTGTTGGAGCAAGTGTTGTAGCAATGGGAGTAATCTCCTTACCAGTAATGCTTAAATATAACTATTCAAAGCATTTAGCTACTGGAACAATATGCGCAGCTGGAACTTTGGGTCAAATTATTCCACCTTCTATTGTTCTTATAATATTAGGAGATGTCTTTAATGTCCCTGTTGGAGACCTCTTTAAAGCTGCACTATTGCCTGGATTGGTTTTAGTTGGAGCTTATGTCATTTATATTTTAATTATTTGTTATATCAAGCCTGATTTAGCCCCTGCAATTAAGCTTGAAGATAAAAAAGGAGAAAGTAAAAAGAAGCAAATCGTATCAGCATTATTTTCAATTATTCCACCTTTATCACTAATTATTATTGTTTTAGGGTCTATTTTTGCAGGCATTGCAACTCCAACTGAATCATCTGCAATTGGCTGTGTAGGAGCAATACTACTAGCAATAATATATAGAAATTTTTCATTTTCTATGTTAATCGAAGCTGCTAAAGAGACAGTAAAAATAACGGCAATGGTTTTTGGTATTTTGATCGGTGCAACAGCATTCTCTATGGTCTTTACCTATACCGGTGGTGACTTACTGATAGAACAGTTTATGCTCAGTTTGCCAGGAGATAAATGGGGCTTTGTTATAATTTCAATGCTCGTTATTTTGGTCTTAGGATTTTTTATTGATTTTGTAGAAATTTCTTATATTATTGTTCCAATATTGGTGCCAATTTCAGAAGTTGTTGGAGTTAATCCAATCTGGTTTGCAATTCTAATAGCTATGAACCTACAAACTTCATTTTTAACTCCACCATTTGGCTTTAGTTTGTTTTATTTAAAGGGGGTGGCCCCAAGTAGCATAAAAACTACAGATATATATACAGGAGTAATTCCTTTTATATTAATACAGGTTCTTGTCTTAGCTTCTATTGTTTTTTATCCAGAATGGTACGGCACCTTTAAATACTAAATATCAAATAATTTTAAAAAGAAAATGATACTTAAATACTAGTTATCAATTTAAACATTAGATATATTTTTTACGTAAATGGTATATTGGACTGACTATGAAAACTGTAATAATCACTAAAACTGGTGGACCTGAAGTTTTAAAACTTAAAGACTCTAATCTAGGCAGACCTGGGCAAGATGAGGTGTTAATTGAACATGCAGCTATTGGTTTAAACTTTATTGATATCTACCATCGTTCAGGTCTTTATCCTGTCGAACTTCCATCTGGAATTGGTTTAGAGGCATCAGGGATTATTAAAGAGGTTGGAGGTAATATTAAAGACTTTAAAGTTGGTGATAGAATTGCTTACTTTGGTCAACCACTTGGTGCTTATGCATCCCATAGAATTTTTCCTGCAAAAGATCTTGTTATAGTCCCTGAAAATATTGATTTAGAAGTTGCAGCTACTCTAATGATAAAGGGATTAACTTCATTTTACTTACTCTACAAAACTTACCCTGTTTCTTCAGGTGAGACTATCTTGTTTCATGCTGCTGCTGGAGGTGTTGGACAAATATTTTGTCAGTGGGCAAAAAGCCTAGGTTGTAAAGTAATTGGAACTGTAGGCTCAGATGAAAAAATTGACTTAGCTAAAAAAAATGGTTGCGATTATGTCATTAACTATTCAAAAGAAAGCTTTTCAGAAAAAGTTTTAGAATTAACCAATGGCATTGGTGTTCCTGTTGTTTATGATGGTGTTGGAAAAAACACTTTAGAAGGTTCTTTAAAGTGTTTAAAAATTAGAGGCATGATGGTTTCATTTGGAAATGCCTCGGGCGCATTGCCTGATATTAATGTTCAAAAGTTGATTCAACCAAAGGGCTTATATCTTACAAGGCCCTCGGGATCTCAATATTACAGATCAAGAAAAGATTTAGATGAGGGGGCTCAATTATTATTTGAAAAAATTGGTAATGGAGAAATAAAAATAGAAATATTTAAAAAGTATAAATTAGATGAAGTGATCCAGGCTCACACTGATCTTGAGAGTAGAAAAATTATTGGACCTGCTGTAATTATTCCAAATTAATCTAAAAGTTATTACTTATTAGCCTCAAGAAACTTACGTCTGTATTTTATTAAAATTGCTTCCGTATAGCCATTAGGTTGACTCATT
>Ga0308019_10002186_pt1 | contig 11316 bp, 9 predicted proteins | sample Neamet284_FD_203135 | JGI IMG/M metagenome (GOLD analysis project Ga0308019, IMG submission 203135) | Marine microbial communities from water near the shore, Antarctic Ocean - #284 | ecosystem: Environmental > Aquatic > Marine > Unclassified | place: Southern Ocean | collected 2014-10-01
CATGTTGGGAACGTGGGTGTCCTAGGGGTTGTACTTTTTGTTCACATAATGGAATGTCACGAATCGATTTACAAAATATTTATGGTGATGGAGATAGAAAGAAAGGTGAAAAATTAGTTCGAATTGTTGATAAAGAAAATGATACATTTCAAGCCCCTGCAAGATGGCCAACTCCAGAATATGCAGTAAAAAATGTTCAAATGTTAAAAGAAAAATTTGATATAGATTTTATTTCAATTGTTGATGAAAATATGACTAGTAATCTAAAATGGACTAAAGAATTTTGTAACTTATATCTTGATTCTGGATTATCTGAAACTGTAAAATGGGGCACACTTGGCGATGCACCTAGTGTTGCAGTTCATCCTGAAATTATAAAAATTATGAAAAATGCTGGATGTACTTACATATCATTTGGTTTTGAATCTGCATCAAACAAAGTTCTCAACGAAGATATTCAAAAAGGTCAAACTAGACAACATTTACAAACAACAGTTGATACTTTGAAAGAAGCAAAGATGAGTGTTATTTCTACATTCATGATTGGTAATCCTAATGAAAATATTGATGATTTAATGGAAACTGTAGACTTTTGGATTCAAAATCAGGCTGCAATCGATCCTTTCATCTGTACTCCTTATGTGGGAAGTCCAATATTTTATGATAATACAAACTATATTTTAGGACAATATGATCCACGAATTAAATTAGTAACTGAAAATAAGAGTTTAGTAAATCCAGATGTTCTTAAAAAATGGAAGCTCAATGCATTAGATAAATTTATGAAAGAATGTGGTGATGCTTTTCAATATACTGCAACAGTTAGTAAAAATTTCACAATTCCTGAATTATTTGCATTAAAACATTTTATGTATATGCATGACACTACAAGAATTTTACAATGGGCACATCAAAGATATGATGAAACTCATTTACCTCAGTGGAAACATGATCCAAAATGGAATAAATATTGCTCCGTATGTAAAGCAGAAAATGAATTATTGGCAAAAATACAAGTTAATTAATAATATATTATTTAAAATTAATTTTTAAATATTGGAATTAAACCATTCAATTTTTTTAACATGGTCCTCTGCAAATGATTTTAAAACATCATCATTTTCTTCTAAAAATTCTTCCATTTTTTTAACTGAGATTTCTGTATCTTGAATTGATCCTACCAAAAATTTCTCTGATAATTTTTTAGAGAAAGAACTCCAATCAAAATCTGACATATTGTATTCTAATAGTGTTAAAAATTGATCAATCACTTTTGGTTCTATTTTTATTTTGATCATTTTTTTAATCAATTCTGGTAATTCGTCAAAATTATTTAATTTTTCTACTGATGGTAAAAGTGAATAATTAAGATCTACAAGTGTAATTGCGGGTTTGCCATAACATGCTGCTTCAAATCCTGCAGTACCTGCAATTGAAAATACTAAAGAGCAGTCTTGATATAATTTTTCTCTTGAAAAATTTGGATGCATAAGAACTACATTTGGTATATCTATTATTTCTTGATATTCTAATTTACTTCTCCATCCCCTCATAACTTGACCTGGATGTTCTTTAATTACAAGATTAAAATTTATTGGAAGTGATTTTGCTACTGATCTAATTATTTCTATTTGATTAATGAAATAAGGTGCACCAAGTAACAATGATCTTTCCATTTCTATATGAATTGGAAAATATACAAATGGATTTGAAGTATTTAATTTCATTTTTAAATTTTTATCAATGAATGATTTTCTAATTTTAGTTTTAATCCAATCTTTAAGATAATATGAAAATACTTTAAATTTTGTTCTACCATAATATGTATAATGTGTATTTGTATTTTTTGTATCAAAATCAATTAGATATGATTTCACTGATCTTAATTTATCTATAATTTGATTCCCTGGCTTTACTAATTTTTCATCAATTTGTTTTAGTAAATCTGAAGAATGAATGTATTTTTGTAAATCTTCAAAATTTCTATTATTATGTTCTAAATCTTCTAATTTTAAAATATGATCTAATTTTTGATGTTCTTGTGAGAGCATACATTTTTTTCCAATTATGGTATAATTCATTGCTATAATTTTAACACCTGTGTTTTTACACATTTGATAAATTAATTCTTGATGATGTAAGCTAGGAAGTCGTGTAAAGAAAAATTTTGGTTTAATTTCTTCTAAAATTTTTTCAAAGAACCTACATTCTTGTTCTAATATTGATAAAATATCTTCTCTTGAAAATTTATAGAAATTTTTAAAATAAAGAAAAATCCGTTCATTTTGTACTAATTTCCATAAATTAATTTTGTATTTTTTTTCAAATTCTTTTAAATATACTAAATCTGGTTTTATTTTTTTTTTAATATGATCATGTAAAAACCAAATGTTTTCAAAATTCACTAATTTTTGATTTTGAAAAAACTTTTTTGGTCTTGATGTTACTTCTGAAATTGCATACATTTTAGAATCATATTTTTTTTGAAATGTATGTGCTAAACAATAATGTGTATAATCATTAGTTAAGAAAAATAGAATTTTTTCTACCATTATTTCAATTTCTATTTTGCCATTTAAATATTAAATTATTTATTTATACGATATTTTTAATTTAATCAAATTATTACCATTAAATATGACAAATTATTTTTCTAAATATGGATTATAATGTAAAAAATAAATTTGAAATTGATGGAAAAATTATTGGTCATGGTGAGCCATGTTATATTATTGCTGAAATTGGAATTAATCATAATGGCAATGTAGTTTTAGCTAAAAAACTAATTGATGCAGCTATTACTAGTGGTGTTGATGCTGTTAAATTTCAGAAACGTGATCTAGAGAGTATATACCAAAATGAAATATTGAAAGATCCTTCATTGGATAGTCAAGGAACTGAAATTTTAATTGATGTTTTAACTGATGTGGAGTTTAAAGAAAATGATTTTAATGAAATTGTAAATTATTGTAAAGAGAAAAAAATTACTTTTCTGTGTACTCCTTGGGATATTAAAAGTGTAGATTTTCTAGAGAAATTTAATGTACCAGCTTATAAAATTTCTTCTGCTGATTTAACAAACTTTCCATTAATTCAATATATTTCTAAATTTAATAAACCAATGATTATTTCAACCGGAATGTCTAGTATGGAAGAAATTGAAAAAACTGTTAATTTTGTAATGAATCATAATTCTATATTCGTATTGTTACATTGTAATAGTACATATCCCTGCCCCATAGAGTCATTAAATCTTTCATTAATTCCAATATTGCAAGAAAAATTTGATATACCTATAGGCTATAGTGGACATGAATCTGTTTTACTCCCTTCAATTCTTGCTGCAAACATGGGAGCTGTTATTGTTGAACGTCATATTACATTAGATAAAACCATGGAAGGATTAGATCAGTCATCATCACTTGAACCTATTGAATTTAAAAATTTAGTTGAGAGTATTAGAAATTCAGAAATTGCTAAAGGAATCCCTGTTAAAAAAATAACAAGAGGTGAAATTCTTCAACGAGAAGTTCTAGGAAAAAGTATTATTTGTTCAAAAGATATTAAAGAAGATGAATTATTTTCAGAAAATAATGTTGAAATTAAAACACCTGCAAGAGGACTTTCACCTCAATATTATTTTAAATTACTTGGAAAAAAAGCCCTTAGAAATATTAAAAAAAGTGAATATATTCAAATTAATGATTTAGAATGATTTCTGGAATGAAAGTCCGTAAACGTGATTTAAATGATATGCTAAAGTTTAATCCTAAGATATTAGAATTTCATTTTTCTGATAGTGATTTAAATTTAGAATTAAATGAAAAATTTGAACAAAAATTAATTGTTCATTGTTATGAATATTTTGAAAGAAAATTATTGGATATAGTTAGTTTGAAAGAAACTAATCAAGTTCACTCTCGAGAAAAATCAATAGAATTAATTCAAAAAGCAATTGATAAAACAATTTCTCTTAATGAAAATTTTACTGGTAAACCTACTTTAATTGTTCATCCTGGTGGATATTCATTAAATGAATCTACAACATCTGATGTTGAAAAAATGCAAAATATGATTGTAGAATCTGTTGAAGAATTGGATTTTAAAAATGTTGATTTTCTTTTAGAAAATATGCCTCCATATGCTTGGTTTTTTGGTGGACGTTGGAATTGTAATGCGTTTTTGAGTGCATCTGATATGGAAAAATATTGTATTGATACTGGATTAAATGTTTGTTATGATTTATGCCATTCTCATCTATATTGCAATAAAAAAAATTTATCTTTAATAGATGAACTATCTAAAATTAAAGATTTTGCAGTACATTATCATTTATCTGATGCAGAAGGTTCTGAAGAAGAAGGATTACAATTTGGTGAAGGTGATTTACCATTCGATAAAGTTATTCCAATTCTTAATCAAAATACTGAAAAAAGCTTTGCAATTGAGGTTTGGAAGGGTCATGAACAAAAAGGTAAAGGATTCGAAGAATTTTTAGATAAGATCACCAGAGCAGGTTTGATTATAACATGAAAAATGCATTAATTTTTGGTGTAACTGGGCAAGATGGTGCCTATTTATCTGAATTTCTCCTAAAAAAAGATTATAATGTATTTGGTACTTTTCGAAGAACTAGTCATAGATGTTTTGAACGAATAGAGGAACTTGGGACCTTAAATGATATTACAAAAATTAAAGCCGATCTTTCAGATCAATCTTCAATTAATTCTGCAATACGACAAGCAAAACCAGATGAAGTATACAATTTAGCTGCACAATCTTTTGTGGGTGCTTCTTTTCAACAACCAATCTTGACATCTGATATTACTGGTATTGGGACTTTGAGAGTTTTAGATTCTTTAAGAGAAATTGCACCTGATGCAAAATTCTATCAGGCATCATCTAGTGAGATGTATGGTAATCATATAGGTATAAAAAATGAAAATACACCATTTAAACCTCGAAGTCCATACGGAGCAGCAAAAGTTTTTGCTCACCATATCACTAATCACTATAAAGAAGCTTACAATATTTTTGCATGTTGCGGTATTCTTTTCAACCATGAATCTCCTTTACGTGGTCTTGAATTTGTTACAAGAAAAATTACTTATGAACTTGCTTTAATAAAATATAAAAAACAAGAAAAATTCAAGTTAGGAAATATTTATGCAAAACGTGACTGGGGTTTTGCTGGTGATTATGTTGAAGCAATGTGGTTAATGTTACAACAAAAACAACCTGAAGATTATGTAATTTCTACGGGTGAATCTCATTCTGTTGAAGATTTTCTTACTCTAGCAACTGAATTTTCAGAATTAGGAGATTGGAGGAATTTAGTTGATATTGATAAATCTATTTTACGTCCTACTGATATTGATGATTTAGTTGGAGATTCATCAAAGGCTAGAACTCAATTAGGTTGGAAACCTAAAATGACTTTTAAACAATTAGTAAAATCAATGGTTGAGCATGATTTAGAATATGTAAAAACACATTGATATTATTCTTGAATATTAATTATAATCACCATGAAGAATATCCTCCATCTACTACCAATACCGAACCCGTCATATAGCTTGATTTTTTACTACACAGAAAATCTACTAACCCATTAATTTCATTTTTTACCATCATTCTTTTCAAAGGAGTTAATTTTGAATATTCTTTTTTAAATTGTTTAGTTTGTTTATTTTCAATTCCTCCTGGAACAATACAATTGACTTTAATATTTGGTGATAAATGAACTGCTAAATATTTTGTTAAATTTATGACTCCTGATTTTGAAACACAATAGCCAATTTCTTTGTGTGATTTATTATATAATTCTGGTTTGGGTGACTGTAATCCATAAATTGATGAAAAATTGATCACTCCTGAGTTTTTATTATTTTTAGCAAATTCTCTACATACTGAAAATAACGCAATGACATTGACTTCCATAGTTTTTCTAAATGATTCTAAATCATATTCAAAAAGTGTTTCTTTTTTTCTTTTTTTAGTCAAATGATCATTTATGGCAAAACAATTTATCAAATATTCTGCATGATTTTTTGAAAACCAATTTTTTACATAATTCTCATCACAGAGATTATCTCCTAATTTTAAATCTAATTTCAAAATTTTATTATCTTTCTCAAGATATTTTGAAATTTCTTTACCCAATAATCCTTCTGAACCTGTAATGATGATTTTTTTCATTTCTTAATCCATTTCATATGATTAGAATTATAAGCTTTCATCTAACTTCAATATCATGAAACCAATTTGTATTATTGCAGCTAGAGGAGGTTCTAAGGGAATACCTAGAAAAAATATTCGTCTTTTATCTAATAAACCATTAATTGCATATTCAATTGAAAATGCTTTAAAATCTAAATTATTTAGTCATGTGTTTGTTTCTACAGATGATATAGAAATTGCTAAAATTTCGAAAAAATATGGTGCAGAAATACCTTTTATGCGACCTAAAAATTTAGCTAAAGATACAACTGCAATGGTTGATGTTTTAATTCATGCTGTTAGAAAACTTAATTCCTTGGGATATTATTTTGATATATTTGTAAATCGTGATTGCACAGTTCCTTTTTTACGTAATTCTGATATAGAATCAAGTATAAAATTATTAAAAAAAAATAAATGCAATGCAGTATATGGTGTTTATCTTCAACATTTTAATCCTTATTTCAATATGATTGAAACTGATTCCAATAATTATGTAAAATTTTCTAAAAAAATAAAAGTGAAACCTACTAGAAGACAAGATGCTCCTAAAGTATATCAATTAAATGGTTTATTTGTATATGATACAAAACAGTTCATGAAATACAAAAATCAATACCCTCCAAAAGGCATGATGTTTGAGATTCCTTCTGAAACTGGGTTGATGATTGATACTGAATTAGAATTTAGAACTGCAGAAATTATAATTAAGGATAAATTAATTTAATTTAATTTTTTGTTTCTTTTTTGCTGACTCTTTAATCGCTAAACTAATTTTTTGTGGTTCTATAGCCTCAATTATGGAGTTCATGGGAATTTTATTTTTATTAACACAATCTAGAAAATATTCTAATTCATCTACATACATTTTATTTCGATCCATTTTTTTATCAATTTTTTTTGTTATCCATTTTTTATTAGTATTTTTATAAATTTGAACATGATTATTTTCCCAATTCCACAAAATCTGTCCTTCTGTCCCAATAATTTTACATGTTCTTTTAGCTGGCCTTTGAAAATAATCTAAATGTAAATTAACAAGAATATTATTTTTAAATTTTAATAAACTTTCACAATAATCCTCAACATCTATATCTAAATCACTTATTTTACCTGTAATTGCAAATACTTCACTAACTTTCCCAAAAAACCAATAAAGATAATCTACTTCATGAATTTGAGTTAAAACTACTCCTCCACCAAGTTTTTTACGTGATGCATAGCCTAAACGATAGTCTTCATCAGGATGCCAATCCGGCATGTAAGAACCATTTTCTGCTGATGCTGAAATTATTTTTCCTATTTCATGTTTATCTAAAAGTTCTTTCATTAATTTTATCCCTTCATGAAATCTCATATTACATCCTATCATAGTGATTAATTTTTTTTTATTAATTAATTTGAGTAATGTTGAAATATTTTTTAAAGAATTTGAAAGTGGTTTTTCTAAAAATATATGTTGATTATTTTTTGCTAATTTAATTGCAGTTTCAATATGTAAACTAGTTTCATTACAAATAAATCCAATATCAAATTTTTCTTTTAATGCTTTGTTTATTGATGTATAAATTTTAATTCCTTTTCTTTCTAATTGAATTGCTTCTTTATTTTTACTACATATTGATACTTCTATTTCACTTAACTTCATTAAATTATTTGTATGTCTTTTTCCAATTGAACCATATCCAATTACTAAAACTCTCAAATTAACCAATACATTATATCTATTTAATTGCGTTTTATAAAAAAATCTATTCTTAAGTACTAGAAAAGACCTTTTGCTGCTTCAGCTATATCATCTTCAATCTTTGCAGCTGAATCAGACCAATATGTTTTTACAAATTCTTCTCGTAATTTATGACGCAATACCTTATCTGTTTCAGCTTTTTTAATTTCTGGCCATCTATCTTTTGGAAATTTAATATACATTGCAAATACATCTCGTAAACGAGTCATATCTTTTTTATCCCATTGTGGCATATTTAACAAACTTTCACCTGAATTACTAACTGCACATATTACATTAGGATCTAAATATCCTTTTTTCACTGCATAAGCATGAAGTTCTGTACCGTGAAATGGAACAAGAATTGAACAACTTGTATTGTCAGAATTGAATCTTCTATTTAGCTCAATTGTGTCAAAAGCTAATTCCCTAGTTTCATCAGGAAAACCAATAATATTATTTACACTAAAAGTTATCCCAAGTTTTTCAATTATTTTTATTTTAGATACTGCGGCATCATTTGGATAATCTCTTTTGACCATATCTCTACGAAATTTTTCATTTCCATGCTCTAATCCAAAAGTAACTCTATCTAAGCCTAAGTCTTTTAATCTTCTGAATTTATCTTCTGCAATTGTCTCAATTCTTGTTTGACACCAAAATGGCAATTTAAATTCCTCATACATTTCACAAAATTGATCAAATTCCTTATCATTCCATGCTAGAAATGTATCTGCCCAAAAATAGATGTATTCCACATCATATTTTTCAATATGATTTTCAATTTCTTTTTTAACAAGGTTCATTGATTTTTTTCTAAAAAAAGATAGACCTTTTTTAAAATCTCCATCGCCATAAAGTCTATTTTGACCTGGAGAATTACAAAATGAACATGTGAATGGACAACCACGATGTGTTTCTACAGGTAACAAACGACGAATTTTTCCACCCATTGGACGATAAAATCTTTTTTCACCAAACAGTCCTATGTCTGTTATAGGTGGAATTTCATCAATGTCAACCGGACGAGAAATACTATTTTTTGTGATTGTACCGTCGTTTTGCCTAATCCATAAATTAGTTACATTTGAATAATCTTCCTTATTGGAAATAGAATTAGCTAAATCAATTATTGCATTTTCTCCTTCACCAACACATGCCATATCTACATCTTTGTAATTCATCACAAGATCTGGTGCAAACGTAGGAAATACGCCCCCAAAAAGATTTTTGATATTTTTATGTCGTGTTTGTTCAATTAATTTTATTGCACGTAAAAATGTGGTTTCTGTACATGACACTGCAATAAAATCCGGTTTAAACTTTTCAATGGATGCTTCAAAATCTAAAACTGCAGAACGGGTGGTTTTTTTAAAATGGATATCATCATCATCTCTTTCTAAAACAGGTCTGTTTTCTAGAGATTTTGATTTGGTTACTTCCGAGTCTTCTATAGTTATTTCATCATCAAATTTGTAAAATGTGGTATCAAAAAGAGCTGTTTGATGACCTTCATCTTTAAGAATTTGAGAAAGTGCTGTAATTGATGGTGGGATAGTACTCATTCCACGTTCATTAGGATACAAAAATAATATTCTACAATCACTGGTGTTTGATTTTCTTTTAACTTTAGATGTTTCAAAAGGATTTTTTTGTTCAACTTGAATAAGATTAGATGATTCTTGTGGCAACAATGTTGTTGGTTTTTTGATATTTATATACATAACACAACATTAATACTAATAAAATTATTTTCTCTCTCTTGCTATACTAATAATGGAATACAAAATTGTAGCCGTAATCATCATAACAGTACCTAAAATCACTCCTCCCATACCAATTAATGCAATATTTGTAATAAGCACACCTTCAATTGTAAAAATTTGTATTGCCCATAATCCAAAAGAAACACCAATTATTAGAAACAGCAATCCGGGTATTCCGTAAAAAGTTAGTGGACGTTCCATTGCGACGTATTTTAAAGTACTAATAATTACTGACGAACCATGAATTATGGAATTATGAGTTGATGTTTCGCCTTCATATGAAACTATGATCGGAACTTCAATTATTTTAAAATTAGATTTTTTTGCTTTAATTAAAATCTCTGTTGATATTCCCATTCCTGACTCTGTTAATTTTATATTTTCTAAAGTTTTTCTATTATAGCCTCTAAATCCACTTTGTGAATCTGTAATTTTTGTACCGCTTGTGATGTTGGTTAATTCTGTAATTGTTTTAATTCCTATTTTTCTATATTTTGAAATTTTTTGTTCATCATTTAGAAACCTTGAACCTATTACAATATCTGCTTTATTGTTTTTAATTGGAACTAATATTTTGTCAATATCTTCAATTCTATGTTGTCCGTCTGCATCAAATGTTACTAATGCATCTGCATTAATTTCTTGGGCTTTAAGAAAAATTGTTTTAATTGCAGCGCCATACCCTAAATTTTTTTTATGTTTGACTACAATTGCTCCTAATTTTTCTGCAATTTTAGATGTTAGATCACTAGAACCATCATCGCATACTATGATATACTCAGAAATATTTTTTAATCGTAATAAAATTGAAGCAATATTTTTTTCCTCATTATATGCTGGAATTCCTATAACTATTTTCATATTTTCAATTTTTATGATATACTTTTAAAGTTGTATTATGAAAATTTTCTTATTTTAGTCTTGATTTTATGAAATCAATTGATTTGACTGGTGTAGGATCTGTTTTTGTAAGTATTGAATTGTATATTGAGCAATAATCTAAAATATAAATTAAATTTACTATTTTTGATAAAATACTTCCTTCAATTGAAATAATTTCTTTATAATCAATTTTATTTTTATTAAAATATTCTTTAATAATTTTCCATTTTTCTTTAGTTGTAATATGATCATTTTTTCCCTGAATTAGAATTGGTTTTACGTCACTCTTTTTTTCCCATGAAACAATTCCATTATGACAAGATTCGATAACATCTTCAGCAATCGCATGTATTTTTGCATTCTCCTGTAGTATATTTTTAAATCGTATAGCAACAGCATGCAATCCCTTTGGATAATAAATAATGGGAATATTTGTAATCCATTCTGCAAGATTAAGTGATGGATTATTATTAGTTAAATTTGATGAACTAATTTTTTTCCTACATTTTTCTAATCCTATGATTGATTCTAAAATATCCTCTTTTTTGATTTTAAGTGCAGGATGTAATACATTTAGTGTTGTATACAAATAAGAAGTAAAAGATGCTCTGGGTGAATGATAATAATTTACATTTCTATGTTCAATTTTATTTTTTATACAATAATCTAACATTTGTCCTCCTGAAGAAAATGCAATAATTTTACATTTTATTTTATTAGCTG
>Ga0308019_10002195_pt1 | contig 11284 bp, 10 predicted proteins | sample Neamet284_FD_203135 | JGI IMG/M metagenome (GOLD analysis project Ga0308019, IMG submission 203135) | Marine microbial communities from water near the shore, Antarctic Ocean - #284 | ecosystem: Environmental > Aquatic > Marine > Unclassified | place: Southern Ocean | collected 2014-10-01
AGTAAATCATTAGATACTTTAATTACATATTCAGTCCACTCATCCATACATTTTGCTAGTACTATGGCATGATGATATCTAATTACATTAATTGCAACGTCTTCATTAAGTAATTTATTATAAAATTCATCATCTTGAATTTTATCCAAAATTTCTTCTGATGAATCATACGATTCATTCTTTGTTTCTCTTTGAAAACTTTCATACACTTCTTTAACTTGTTTTGGTGCATTTTCATATTTCTGTACCATTTTAAAAAATAATTCTGAAACATCAATATCATGATATTTTAAAAATTTTAAAAGTGGATTGTACAAAATTCCTTTGTTTGTCACCCATAAAGTAAATGCTATAGTTCGTAATTCAACATATTCATCAAATGATAAATCTTTTGAACTTATTACATACTCTCCAAATTCACAAACTCGTTTTCCATTACTTAAAGTTGCAAAGTCTTCTGGTAATATCTGAAATTTTGTCTTATATTGCCATTTTGATTGTTGTTCAGGAGTAGACATTTCAGAGCCTGGTAAAATCATACAGGTATAAGATATGATATCATCTAAATTTGATCTAACTAACTTTCTAATTGTTTCTAGATGAGATTCATAAGTTTCTCCTGGAAGTCCAAGAATGATTTCTGCAGTGGTACTAAGACCATATTCCTTAATTGTAGGCATTAAGCCTAACATTTCATCCGTACTAATATTTTGCCTCCTAATGTTAGTTAAAACATCTTGATCTAATGATTGTACAGACATTGATAATGAAAGGGAACCATTTAATGATTTGATTGATTCAATAATTCTTTTTTTATTATTTTTTCCAGTTGTTGAAATAATTCTATGTGGATAATTGTATTCTTCTTTAATCCCTGCTATTACATTTGCAGTATCAATATCATCTGGAAGCATTCCAAAATTTAAATCACTTATGAACATAGAGTGAACTTTTTCATTGACATGTTTTGCTATGTATTCTATTTCCTGTTTGACTCTATCTTTACTAAACCTGTTAACTTGGTTAACTGAATCTCTTCCATCCGTACAAAAAGTACATGTAAACGGACAACCTCGATTTGTTTGTAACATTGGAATCAACTTATCATCAAAAAACTTGTCTAACATTCCTGACAAATAAGGAGATGGAATTTCATCTAATTTCTTTAATCTTGGAACCCCAAATGAATACGATAATTCCCCTCCTTCTTCATTTCTAACGATGCAGCCTTCTATTGGTATTTTTGTAACATTTTTCTTAATGTCTTTTGGTTCAAATTCTAAAGATTTTTCAATAATATTTGAAAAACCTTCTTCTCCTTCATCTATTACATAAATATCTAAATCTAAACAATCTTTAAAAAATGCAGTTTGTGATGGTACATCTAATGGAAAATTTGGACCTCCCCAAACTCTCAATCCTTGAGGATTTTTTTTTGAAAAAATCTTAAAGATTTCTTTACTAAGATTATGATTCCAAATATAATTACTTAAAGCAAGAATATCTGGAGGTGATTCTTCTATTGCTTTTTCCAAATCTTGATGATATTTAAAAAGAGTAATATCTATTTTTGAACCAAATTTTTTTAGACAATACTCTGCTATGTAGCCAATATTGATAGGAACTGCTTCTGTTGATACTCTGTTTGTATTATATGTCAGGTCACTAAGGTAAATCTTCATATTATATGCTGTCTATATTTTACTTTAAAAAGACTTACTATTATATGATATTTGGAATCAGGTTAACCCTTTTTTTATAAATCAACATCGTCTGAACCTATCTGTTTATTTTGATTTTATTTTTACATTTATCTACAATCTTTACGGGTCTAAATTTAATCAATAATTTTTTCAAAGGTTGTTATTTAAAATTAAATATGTCAAATAATTTAAAAATCTATGACTATAATCATTTGTTTTAATAATGTTGAATTTAATGAGAGATCATAAATGAAATTTAAAGAAACTAATTTAGAAGGTTCTTTTATTTTGGAGACAGAAAAACTAGAAGATGAACGTGGTTTTTTTACTCGAATGTTTGATGCAAAATTATTTGATGAATTAGGTTTAAACTCTAAAACTGTTCAGTGTAATGTTTCTCATACAAAATTTAAAGGAACAGTTAGAGGATTTCATTACCAACTTCATCCATTTGAAGAAACTAAATTAATTAGATGTACTAGGGGGAGTATTTTTGATATAATTATTGATTTAAGACCAAATTCTCCAACATTTAAGAAATGGAATGGTTTTGAATTAAATTCAAAAAATTACCGACAATTGTATGTTCCAAAAGGATTTGCACATGGCTTTCAATCATTAGAAGATGATTCTGAGGTTTTTTATCTAGTTTCTGAGTATCATAATTCTATATCTGAAACAGGAATAAGATGGAATGATCCTGTTTTCAAAATAAATTGGCCATTAAAACCCACAAAAATTTCTAAGAAAGATGAATCATGGCCAAATTTTACTTCATCTTAATTTGTTTATTTTAAAACAGACATAAAAATACCTAAAATATTATAAAAATATGAAATTCACTATTATTGGTTCTACTGGATTTATAGGTTCAAACTTAACAAATTATCTTAAAAAACAAAAATATGATTGTTACACTCCCGATATTCGTTTAGATGATATTTCTAAAAAATCTCTGGGACATGTTATATACACTATTGGCACACCTGATTTTAAAAATTACCCTTTTGATTCAATTGAGACACATGTATGTATTCTAAATCGTCTGCTTCAAAATAATAATTTTGATTCTTTCCTTTATCTTTCTGGGACTAGATTATATCAAAGAAATCAATCTACATCTGAAGATGATTCTATTATAGTAAATCCTACCGATTTTAATGATCTTTATAATATTTCAAAGTCTCTTGGAGACTGCTTGTGTATTTCAATGAATAATCCAAATATTCGTGTAGCACGATTATCTAATGTATCTGGAAACAACTTTAACTCAAATCTATTTCTTCCGTCTATTGTTAGAGATGCTGTATTAAAAAAGAAAATTAAATTATTTTCAAATTTAGAAAGTGAAAAAGATTACATTCACATTGATGATGTTGTAAAACTTTTACCTAAAATTTCAATTCATGGTCAATCAAATATTTATAACATAGCATCTGGTAAAAACACAAAATCTAAGGAAATAGTAGCAAAAATCTCTAAAATCACTAAATGTACTGTCGACGTAGAATCTAATTCTCCCATATGTTTATTTCCTCAAATTTCTACAAGTCGCATTAAAAAGGAATTTAATTTTAAACCTATGTCTGTACTTGAAAAAATTGAAGATATGGTGGATGATTTTAAACAAAATTTTGTATTAAAATAAATTTTTCATTTAACAAAACAGATAATTAAAACTATTAACGACATTCTGATGTGAAAGATAGTAGCAAAGTTAAAGGGGATATAGAATTTGAATCTAGAAATAAAAAATTCATCGAATTAATGTCTAAAGACACAAAATTCAATAAACAATCACTTTCTTGGTTTTCAAATGCATTTACACACGAATATTTATATCATTTTAGGTGGTTAGGGTTACCAATAATCCAATTCCCTTCTGATGTATTAGCTCTTCAAGAAATTATTTGGAAACTTAAACCTGATCTTATAATAGAAACTGGTATAGCTCGTGGAGGCTCATTAATTTTTCATGCATCTATTTTACAGTTAATCGGTAAGGGTAAAATTGTTGGAGTAGATGTTGACATAAGACCTCATAATAGAACTGCTATTGAAAATCATCCATTATCCAAACGTATCAAGTTACTTGAAGGTTCATCTACTGATCAAAAAATAGTAAATAAAATAAAAAATATGGTAAAAAACAAAAAAACTGTATTGGTGATACTGGATTCTAATCATACTCATGAACATGTGTTAGAAGAATTAAAATTATATTCTCCATTTGTTAAAAAAAATAGTTACCTGATTGTGTTTGATACAATTATAGAATATCTTCCAAAACAATCATCTGCAAATAGACCTTGGGGTAAAGGAAATAATCCTAAAACTGCCGTATTTGAATTTCTAAAAAATAATAAACGATTTAAAATTGATTATGATATACCAAAAAAACTATGTATTACTTCTAGCCCTGATGGATTTTTAAAATGCACAAAAAACTGAATTTTTAAATATTATTCATGATTCCTAAACTTAGTATTGGTTTAATTGTTTTTAATGGCGAAAAATCTATTGCAAATGCAATAACTTCATTGTTAGACCAAACCTTTACTGATTTTGAATTATTTATTTCTGATAATGGTTCTACTGATTCAACACAAAAAATTTGTCAGGAATTTATGAAAAAAGATAAACGTATTATTTATTTTAAACAAACAATAAATCAAGGTGTTGATTGGAATTTTAGATTTGTTTTGAATAAAGCATCTAGAGAATATTTTATGTGGGCATCAGATGATGACTTATGGGATCCTACATTTATTGAAAAAAATATTTCTAATTTAAAATCAAAAAAAACTTTAGTTTGTAGTATTAGTGAAGTTGATTTTTTTGGACCTTTCAAATATAGATATGATGATCCAAATCAAATCACAAAATATAGACATGTTCATCCTATGTCTGGAATCTATTTAGACAAAATTAAATTTTATTTAAAATTTAAAAGATCCACAATGATATATGGTATTTTTAGAACTGAAATACTAAAACAGAATCCTGTTTTTGAATTTTCTCCTAAGGATCTTTTAGTGATTCTTAATGTTTTAAAATATGGGGATTTTGGTGTTGTTGATGAAATTTTAATGCATAGATCTTCTGGTGGTATGTCTTCAGTTGGAATGATTCATTCTTTAAAAATCATGAATGTTAGCAATATGGGCATCCTTTTCATGTATTGGCCTTTCATTAAATGGTCTTTTAGGAATTTAGGTCTAAAATTTATTATAAAAAATATTTTAACATTCTTTGAGTTATTTTATGTTGGATATGGGAGAATTATTCTTGATATTTTTAGAGTAGTTAAATATAGATTAAAAAAATAAATATCCTGACACGAATTTCTTATTTATTATATTGTTCTTCTAAATTACAAAAATAGGTTAAAGTGCTAATTTTGCTTGAAAAACTTAAAAAATTCTTTAATCAAAGAAAAGATGGCTCACATTTAGGTTTCTCTACTATTCTTGGTTCTTTAATTACTGCTATTTTTGGAATTATAGTTGCCCCTATTATTGGGGTTGAGCATTATGGAAATGTTAGTTATTTTTTTGCAATTGCTGGAATTATTCATGCAATTGTTTCACTTGGTGCTAGCAATGTAATTCTTGTTTATTTACCTAAAGGTATCAAACTTTTTTCAACAATTTCTTTGATTGTCTTAGTTCCAGCAATTATTGCAAGTATTGTGGTATACTTTCTGTTTAATGAAATTTCTATTGCTGTTTTAGTAATTGGTTTAATAATTTTTGAATTGGGTATTAATGAAATTATAGCAAAAAGACTATATCCAACTTTTACAAAATACTATTTAGCTCAAAGAGTTTTATTTGTAATTCTTGCTTTATCTTTATATTTTGTTTTCGGTCCTGCTGGAATGATTTTGGGACATGGTTTATCTATGTTGATAGTGTTACCTAGAATTTTTAAAGGCTTTAAAGAATCCCAAATTGATTTTTCCTTAATTAAAACTAGAATGAATTTTGTTGCACATAACTATTTTCTTCGTATTTCTAGAACTTCTTATGTATATCTAGATAGAATAATTATTTTTCCATTATTTGGTTATGTTACATTGGGAAATTATGAATTAGGTTTACAACTTATTGCATTAGCTAATGTTCTTTCAGTAATTGTTTATCAATATCTTCAACCAAGAGATGCAAAATCTGAACATACACATAAAATAAAATTTTTTGTAATCATAATTTCAATTATTGTTTCAATAATGGTTATTCTACTTGGACCGATCTTGATTCCAATTATGTTTCCACAATTTGAAGAAGTAGTAGATTTGATTCCTATACTTGGTCTATCGATTGTTCCACATATGGTGGTAATAATTTATATGTCAAAATTCCTTGGTGACGAAAAAAGTAGAATAGTCTTAATTGCAGCTTTACTCCATTTTGGTGTTCAAATCTCTTTGATATTTATTTTGGGTCACTTATTTTCTACATTAGGTATTGCTATAGCGTTAGTAGTTGCTGAAACTGCAGAAGCTATTTTTCTTATTAATAGACATAAAGTATTGTTCAAAACCTATTTGTAATTCCAATTTAAATTATTGTAACTATGAGTTTTCACAGAAAATTTAATCTAAATGGAAAATACATAATTTCAGTACCTATGATTTTATTAATTTTATTTTCATTCATTCCTTATTCATATTCTGAATTAGAATTAAGCCTTAACAAACAAATTTTTTTACCAACAGACTATGTTCTTCTACATGTTCATCTTGACTATGTTCCAAACAATGGTTCAGTTGTCCAAATAACAAATCCTTATGGTGAATTATTCGTAAATAGACATGTATTTTTTGATAATGAAGGAAATTTTGAAGTAAGATTTAATTCAGGTCCCAACAATCAATTAACTTCTGGATTTTATGATGTAAAAGTTACAGGAATACAAGGTGATAATGTTATAATCGACGAATCCTCCATAATTATTCAAATTAAAGATTTTCCAGATATTGTTTCTAAAACAGAAGAAGGAGGAGGCTGTTTAATTGCAACTGCAACATTTGGATCAGAGCTTGCACCACAAGTTCAACAATTAAGAGAACTTAGAGATAATACTATTTTATCAACTAAATCTGGAACTATTTTTATGGCTGAATTTAATCAATTTTACTATTCATTCTCACCAATTGTTGCAGATTTAGAACGTAAAAATCCTGTCTTTAAAGAAGTTGTAAAATTTTCTATCGCCCCTATGCTTGCATCATTATCAATTTTAAATTATATCAATATTGATACTGAAAGAGATATGATGTCATATGGAATTATAATTATTTTGATGAATGTTGCAATGTATTTTGTATTACCTATAATTGTTATTTCAAAATCATATGATTTTTTTAACTTGACTCATCAAAAAAGCAAACATTTAACATAATTCTTAAAATTTTATAAAATATGAAAATTTTATGTGTAATCCAAAGGTTTTATCCTGCAATTGGTGGTGCCGAAAATTTGATGAAACAATACTTGGATTATCTTTCATTAAATCACGATGTAACAGTTTACACAAGTAATGCAGAATATCTATCTGATTTTTGGAATACTACAAAAAAAAATACTATCATTGAGAAAAATAATAATTACAAAATTTATCGATTTGAAATTTTAACTCCAGATAATATCTCTCCAAATGAATTCACGTTTCCTTTTGCAATTTCATCATTTGGTCCGTTTTGTCCTAAAATGTGGGAATCTCTAGTAAATATGAATGAAAAATTTGATTTAATAATTGCAAGTTCTTTTCCATATGATCACATAATACCTGCTTTTCTTGCATCTCAAAAATTTAATATTCCATTTATGATCTTACCTCATATCCATTCAGAATTTTTATATCATAATTTTACTGCCCAAAAATTATCCATTTTATCCAATACGGATGCTATTGTAGTAAATACTGAATATGAAAAAAACCAATTATTAGAATATAATATTCCATCTGAAAAAATCTTCATAAATTCCCCTGGAATCAGTATGAATTTAGATGATTCAAAATTATTTGATGTTAGAAAAAAGTTTCAAATTAGTCCTGATTCTCTTTTACTTCTTTTTGCTGGAAGTAAATCCTATGATAAGGGCTCTATTTTTTTAATAAATGCTATTGAAGCAATACTTGAAAAACATAGTTTAGTTGATGTTATTTTTATTGGACCCAAAAATGATGAGTTTACTAATTATTTATCTAACAAATCAAAAAATATCCAAAATCATATTTTTGATTTAGGACTAGTTTCTAATGATGACAAAAATGCTATTTTTAATGCATGTGATATTTTTGTAATGCCTTCCAGATCTGAATCATTTGGACTTGTTTATCTTGAAGCATGGTTGCATAAGAAACCCGTTATTGGCTGTAAAATAGGTCCCGTAATGAATCTGATTGATGATAAAAAAAATGGAATGCTTGTATCTTTTGATAATACATCTGAACTAATCTCTGCATTGGAAACTCTACAAAATCCTTTGTTAAGAAAACAATTAGGTGTTAATGGGCACCAAAAATTATTTGATAATTTCAACTCTGAAAAATTATGTAAAACTTTTGAAAGTATCTGTTTATCTATATCTAATCCCTAGTTATTTTTACTGACTTAATTCCAACCCCTAATGGAAAATTTGGAAATAATTTGTAAATATGGTTAATGTTCCAACATTTATCTACAATAATTCTAATCTTACTGACATCATTTTGTATTTGATTTGGATTTATTTTTATTTTGATTTGTTTAGTTTGAAACGATCCTATTTTAAAATCATCTAATATTTCATTATCGATTTTTATTTTTCCAGAAATTTTAGGAATAGAAACTAATTCTATGTTTAAATTTTTTTGTTCATGCTTATTGATCTGAAAATAAAATTCTGCTTCTTTTTGTGTAAATGCTATTTTTTCTTTAAATGCTGATGGAATGTATACTAACCCTGAACCTAGATTTTTAATGCCTTTTTTATCAAAATTTATTTCATTTTCTAATTGATATTTTTTTAACGTATTTCTTATGATACAATCAAATTCTGTTATTGCTGTATGAAGTAAATCTATCTTTTCAATATGTTTATTATCTAAATTTTGTTTTACGTATATACTTCCAAAAATTTCACCAATTTTTATTCTTAAACCTATAATTATTAAATTCAACAACCCTTCATTTCGAAATATTGTATTTTTCCTATTTTCATATAACAGCTTAATTATTTTAAAATTCATTCTTGTTTGACGAACAAACATATTCTATTAATATAAACAATTTCAAAAGAAATTATAGTATTGTTATTTTAAAAAATTTGTGTTAAATAACTCAAATAAACATTATTCTCTAGATGACAATATTTTGTATTTTTTACACATTCCTAAAACTGCAGGAACTACATTTACTTTTAATTTAGATAGCTATTATGATGTTCAAAACATATATCCAGAACGTGTACTTTCGGGATTCTTTAAAAATCCCCCTTCAAACTTTCTTTCTTTGAAACTTATTCGAGGACATTTTGGTTATGATATTAGTAAATTTTTGCAAAAGACTCCTCTGTTTCTTACTTTTTTACGAAATCCCATAGAAAGAACATTATCTTTTTTTGATCATATTAAACTTGATCCATATACAAATAACTGGGTTAATCAAAATTTTATTTTAAATGAAACAATATCTGATTTGTTAGTGGATAAAAGCAAATCAAAAATTTTTACAAATAATCAAACTAGACATATTGCTAATGATTTAGATTATACAAAATTAAATAACTCAAATAATTTTTTACTTGAAGAATATGAGCCATTTGTAAATCCTACATTAACTGATGAACAATTAATTACACTTGCTAAAAAACGTCTTTCAGAATTTGCTTTTATCGGACTAACTGAAAAAACCACTGAATCTTTACTATTGTTTTGTTATACTTTTAATCTTAAACCATTGGGAAATTTTTGGAATTTAATGGTAGCGCCTAAAAGAACATCACTTATTTCTTTAGATATAGACACAAAAAATAATTTAAAAAAATGTAATAACCTTGATTTACAATTATATGAATTTGGACAAGAATTATTTAATTTTAGATTTTCTCGTATGTTAGATGATCTACGTAATTTTTCTGATTTTGATTTAAATAATAATAAATTATTTCAAAGCAAATTATATGATTTTTTAGATTTTAATCATAAAACATATCTAAAAAACCAATGTTCAAAACTCTCTACTATTGATTATGATTTCAGCGGAAGATTCAATGGAAATGGTTGGCATTATAGAGAATTACATTCTAATCCGCCTAATTATTTTAGATGGACCGGACCTTCAAAAAATTCTACAATTGATTTTATTTTATTACCTAATATTGATTATGACCTAGAATTAAGTATTTTAGACTCTATATCTGAAGAACAATTAAATTCATTTCAATGTTTTGTTAATGATAATTTAATAGATCTAAAAATTATTTTTAGTAATAATTTAACTATTTTTACTGGAATGATTCCTAAATCTATAATATGTGATAAAGATGTGACTCGTTTTACTTTTAGAATATCTAAAACCCTTGAAATAAATTCTTCTACTCTTGCATTGTCTGATTCTAGAATGTGTGGGCTAGCATTTGATAATATTAAAATTCACCCTAAAAAATAATCTACATCTTATAATGATAAAACTTCAATAATTGTTTTCAAACAAATATTGAAATAATTTTAATTCTCTTGAAAAATATTTCTCAACTATTCCTTTTGTTTCATTATCATAATAAGTACTAAAATGTTCTTTAGTTTCTCTAGATGACCCCTTTTGTTTTGTTAGTTTTTCATCAAAGGGAATACCAAGATTTTTACAAATTTTTTGAAAATCCAATTCTAATGATTCATATTTTCCAACATAATCTACTGCAATTTTTCCATCCATTGAATATTTTTCAAAATCTAAAGGTAAACCATATGTTCCATCATCACATTTTAAACAAAATTCTTTAAAATTTTCATTAATGTTATGTTGTTGTTTAATCCACCAATACCATGATACCATTTTATCATATGGATTTCTTTCAAAAGTAAATTTGAAATAATTTTTGTATGTGTGCGGTTTGATTTTTATTTTAATTTCATGTATGCTCATATGATTATAAAATCCCTGATTATTTTTTGGTTTATGAGTTTCTACTGGTGGTGAAATTGCAGTGATTATGTCCCCTTCTCCACAATATTTTGATAGTGCTACTTCTAAACTAGTCCCAGCTGTTTTTGTTGTTTTAATAAATATGAATTTGTATTTATGAGATATAATCATTCCTTATTCATTAATGAAATATATTTCTCAATGACCTCATCTGGTTTTCCTATTTCCATAATTTTTCCTTTCTCTAATAAAATTACTCTATCACAAAATTGTTTTACTTGATCCAAACTATGACTAACAAAAATTATTGATTTACCAGTATTTTTAATTTTCAAAAATTCATCTGTACTCTTTTTTTGAAAAGCATAGTCTCCGACTGCAATAATCTCATCTACTAGTAATACATCTGGATCAACACATAGCGCTGTAGATAATGCTAAACGCA
>Ga0308019_10002199_pt1 | contig 11275 bp, 8 predicted proteins | sample Neamet284_FD_203135 | JGI IMG/M metagenome (GOLD analysis project Ga0308019, IMG submission 203135) | Marine microbial communities from water near the shore, Antarctic Ocean - #284 | ecosystem: Environmental > Aquatic > Marine > Unclassified | place: Southern Ocean | collected 2014-10-01
AGAGACAACAGTTTTACTCGATACAATTCTATTGGAAGTTCTTGTATTGTAACGACCACCTACTCCAATAATGTTCTTCGTATTGATGTAGAAATCAAAATTCCCGCTAATACTAAGATTACTTGGATTATAGGGTTCTATTGTAGCTTGGTCATAGGTTTGATTTCCAACAGTACGCAACAAAAATAAGTCTTCTCTCCAGGTAGGTCTCGAATGATTTATACTTCCTTGCCAATTTAATTTGTTTTTATAACTCGCAATCGAAACACCTGTTCCGTATTCAAAACCTTCGTCTTCACCAACCCATGTATTCAGGTTTCCGTGTGTACCTAAGCGAACGTTTTTCTTTAAAATAATATTAATGATTGCTCCCGAGCCCGATGCCTCATACTCAGCTCCTGGTTGCTCTACCACCTCTATTTTAGCAATATTGTCTGCTGGAAAGTCGCGAAGCAAGGTTTGAACATCCATATATTCCGTAGTTTTCCCGTTGATGAGGATTCTAACGCCTCTGTTTCCTGCAATAGAAATTCCGTTATTCGTAACTAAAACTCCAGGAACCTTGCGCATGACATCCTGTAAACTGGTGTTAATCATTTCAGAATTCTTAAAATCTACAACCAACTTTTCCGCTGTCTGTCGAATAATTGGACGTTTGTTTTTTACGACTACTTCATTTAGACTTTGAGCTTCTTCCTCTAAAAAAAAATCAGTGATTTTATTTTTTAGCAGTTCAAATTCTCCTGTTTTTTTAACCTTAAACCCCAAAACAGAAACTTCAATCAAATAGGTTCCATTTTCAATGTCTTCAAAAATATATGCGCCATCATTATCAGAAACTACACCTTGAAAAAACGCATCATTTCCTTTTTGTTGGAGAACTATATTGGCAAAAGGAAGTGGAGCGTTAAAATTATCTGTCACCTTTCCACTTATTGTATTCTGAGCTATTATTGGAGTGATTACAAACAATAATAAAATAAATACTGTGCTGTTTTTCATTTATAATTTTTTTATAGCCCAAATGTAACAGCGTTTTCAATACTAAATTGGAAAATGTGCTGAATGTCAAGGCAATGATTTAAGCGTCAACCTAAATATTGTCTATGCTAGTATTAGAATTATAGGAGCATGAAATAATTACGAATTCTTTTAAAAAAATTGCTTGACAATGGTTATATATTTTCTAGATACAGTTTTTTTTAGGTTGTTACTAACTCGTTATATCGAGAACAAACGTCCTGTTATTTTATCTATTTGTTACATTTTATCTTAATATTTATTGCAAAGTATGGGAAAACAAAAGTATAAAGGTTTCTTTTGTTTTGAGTTTTACATTAGCTTTATAAATCAAAATTAAAGAGACTAAACAACAATTCCCGGAAAGACTTTTTGCCTGCTGGCATCCAGTAGGATACAGTAATGAAATAAATGCAAAGGAGCCTTTCGGTACATTTCTCTTAGATGAAGCTATTGTGATTTGGAGAACTTCAGATGGTAGTCCTCACGCTATGCGTGACTTATGTATTCATAGAGGAACAGCGTTATCTTTGGGTTGGATAAAAGATGATTGTTTAGTGTGTCCTTATCACGCATGGGAATATAATAAGATGGGGAGTTGCGTGAAAATTCCGCAAGCTCCAGATAAAGATATACCCATCAAGGCAAAAACTCCAACATATCATTGTCAAGAAAAATTTGGTATCGTTTGGGTGTCTTTAAAAGAACCTGAATTTGATCTTCCAGATATACCTGAATATGAAAATACTAATTGGAAATTAGTAAATACAGGTCCTTTTGACTGGAAAAGTGATAGTTCTAGACAAGTCGAAAATTTTACAGATTTTGGTCATTTTCCCTGGGTGCATCCTGGTTTATTAGGCGACCCTGAACGACCTGAAGTGCCAGATTGTAAAGTTACTATAAAAGACGCTGTTCTGCACTATTCTGTTGTTAGACCAGAAGCTAAAAATAGTGATGACTTTCCAATATTTGCAAATGATGATATAGTCAAACCAGAACGCAGAAGTGTTTATCAACTACATTTGCCTTACACCATTGTTTTGCGTTTGGGTTGGGGAGGCGATAAGGGTATGGTATACTTTTTTACATCGCAACCTATTTCTCATAATAAATGCAGAGGTTTTTGTGTCATAGGACGTAATTATAATTTAAACGAATCAGAGACTATTTTAAAAGAATTTGAACAAGTTATTTTTGATCAAGATAAGCGCATTGTAGAATCGCAAAGACCTAAACAAGTGCCTTTTGACTTTACAGAAGAACTTCATTTGATGTTTGATACTGCGGCAATGAATTATCGTAGAGCTATGAAAAAACAAAAGCTTGATTATTAAAAATAATTATAGATTCTTCTATACTAACACTTCATATTAAATATTTTTAAAACACCTACCTAGAGATGCTAAACTAATATATTGTGAGACATCTACTTTTTCTATAAAGGCTATTTTTTTAAATTTCAATACAAGTGCTCAAAATTAAATTTTGATTAAAAATATATAAAACCTTTTAGAAGCTAAATTCTAAAAGGTTTTTCTACACATTTAGAATCATATAATCTATTAGCTTAGCAGCTAAACTTGCAGTATGTTCATCTATATCAAAATCCGGATTGAGTTCTGCAATATCGCAAGAAATCACTTTATTACTTTCGAATAAAAAAGCTAATACTTTATATACAAAGTGAGGAGTAAAACCCAAGGGTGAAGGTGCACTAACGCCTGGAGCATAGGCAGATGAAAATCCATCTAAATCTATTGTAATGTATAAGTAGTCTACTTTTTTGATGAAAGTATTAAGTTTGTTTTTTAAGGCTTCACTGAAAGTTTCACATTCGAAATTCGAAACATAAGAAACCTTTTTTTCTTCTGCTATTTTAAATAACTCTTTGGTGTTTGATTGTTGTTGAATTCCGACTGCAAAATAATCTACATTATTATTTTCTGTTAAAATTTGATTGAAAGGAGTTCCTGAATTTGGTTTTATTTCAACATTTTTTAAATCAAAATGTGCATCAAAATTTATAATTCCAATATTATTCTTGGAAACATTTTTAAGGGCGTCTTTAATTCCGTTAAAATTAGCGTAGGCAATATCATGACCACCCCCAATTGCAACAGGCACTATGTTCTTAGAAATCAATTCACTAATGATCTTTGAAAGTGCTTTCTGGCAGTCTTCTAAATGATCATCCATACAAATTACGTCACCGAAATCTATAATTTTTTTATTCATGAAATGAATTGGAAGTTTACCTAATTTATTTCGTATACTATTTGGACCTTTTTTAGCACCAATTCGACCATGATTTCTTTCAATTCCTATGTCACAAACATAACCAACTAAACCAATATCAAATAATTTTTTGCTGCCAATATCTTTAATATGAGAAACTGCTATTTCTTGGTGCCAATATTCATTTTCTAACTTAGATTTTCTACCTGAATATGCTGTTTTATTTCCAGCTTCATAGCCTACTTTTAAATTCTCCAAAAAATTCATTTTACACTTTTTTAATTTCTGTACCTTTTAGGAACACTTTTTCTATACAATGGTTTCCAAAAGAATAAGGAATAAAGTTATAAGAATTAATTTCTTTCGTCAAAATTAAATTTGCCATTTTCCCTTTTGTGATAGTTCCGACCTTGTCTTGTAAATTCATTGCATACGCACCGTTAATAGTAGCTGCATTGATAGATTCTTCTGGGGTCATTTTCATTTTTATACAAGCAGTAGCAACCACAAAATTCATATTTCCCGAAGGTGTAGAACCAGGATTATAATCTGTTGCGAGCGCCAATGGTAAGCCTGCGTCTATCATCTTTCTTGAAGGCGTGTAAGGAATATTTAAAAAGTAAGAACAACTAGGTAGGGCAACAGGCATTGTTCTTGTTCCTTTTAGTGCGTCAATATCTTCCGTTCTCATTTCTTCTAAATGATCAACAGATAGAACATTGTTATCTATTCCTGTTTGAATCCCGCCAATGGCTGTAAATTGGTTTACATGAATTTTACCTACCAAACCATATTTTTTTCCTGCTTTTAAAATTAGCTGTGTATCATCCACTGAAAAATAACCTGTTTCACAGAAAACATCTATAAAATCTGCTAAATTTTCTTTTTGAATTGAAGGTAGGATAGTGTCAATTAACATTTGTAAATACCCACTTTTATTGTCTTTATAGTTTACAGGAAGAGCATGTGCACCTAAAAAAGTAGCTTTAATTTCTATTGGATAATTTTCTTTTAACCTTTTGATAACTCTAAGGATTTTAATTTCAGTGTCTTTTGTTAAACCATAACCAGATTTAATTTCAACAGCACCAGTACCTAATTGTATTATTTCTTCTAATCTAATTTTGCTTTGATTGTATAGATCTTCTTCTGAAGTTTTTTTCAGACGTTTAGCAGAGTTTAAAATTCCACCGCCATTATCAGCAATTTTCTTGTAGGAAAGTCCCTTGATTCTATCTACAAATTCATCCTCTCTATTTCCCGCATAGACTATATGTGTATGAGAATCGCACCAAGAAGGTAGTATCATTTTATCTGTTGCATCAATTTTTTTTATTTCTAATTCTGGACAATTTTTCATCATCCCGAAATCAGAGATAAATCCATTCTCAACTAATAAAAAAGCGTTTTTAATTGTTGGTAGAACGTTCATCTCTTTTCCTGAAAGAAAATCAATCGATGTTTCTCTAACCTGAATTAATTCTTTAATATTTATAAAAAGTACGTTCATTAAAACAAGTCTTTTAATAGATTATCTTCCACTAAGTTAGGCAGAGTAATTTTTAAATTGGGTGTTCTCTTCATTTCTCTTTTAATGGCAAAAATAGCCTCATCATTTCTTGCCCAACTTCTTCTTGCAAGTCCGTTATTTACATCATAGAAAAGCATGTTTTTTAATTTTTTATCTGCTTCTTTTGTGCCGTCTAGTAACATGCCAAATCCACCGTTCATGACTTCTCCCCAGCCAACTCCTCCTCCATTATGAATAGAAACCCAAGTTGCGCCTCTAAAACTATCTCCAATAACATTGTGTATTGCCATATCTGCAGTAAATTTACTACCATCGTAAATATTAGAAGTTTCTCTAAAAGGAGAATCTGTACCACTCACATCATGGTGATCTCTCCCTAAAATAATAGCACCAATTTCACCTTTTGCAATGGCATTGTTAAAAGCTTCTGCAATTCTTATGCGTCCTTCTGAATCTGCATATAGAATTCTTGCTTGAGAACCAACTACCATTTTATTCGATTTTGCATTTTTTATCCAAGTGATATTATCTTGCATTTGCAGTTGAATTTCTTTTGGAGAATTCTCCATTAACTTTTGCAATACAGTCGCAGCAATTTCGTCTGTTTTATCTAAATCTCCTGAATTTCCAGAAGCACAAATCCATCTAAAAGGACCAAACCCAAAGTCAAAACACATAGGGCCTAAAATATCTTGCACGTAAGAAGGGTATTTGAAATCGATGTTATTTTCTGCCATTACATCTGCACCAGCTCTAGAAGATTCTAGTAAAAAGGCATTTCCATAATCGAAAAAGTATGTTCCTTTTTCAGTATGTCTATTAATAGAACTGGCATGTCTTCTCAAAGAATCTTTCACCTTTTCTTTAAATAGTTCAGGCTTTTTTCTAATTAAAATATTAGATTCCTCGAAAGATAAACCTGCTGGGTAGTAACCACCCGTCCAAGGAATATGTAAAGATGTTTGATCTGAACCAATATGAATAAAAATATTTTCTTTATCAAATTTCTCCCAGACATCAATAATATTTCCAATAAAAGCAATCGAAACTACTTCTTTGTTTTTTTGAGCTACTAAGGTTCTCTCAGCTAAAACATTGATATCATCAATTAAAACATCTACCCAACCCTGTAGATGTCTTTTTGAAGCCGCTCTCCTGTTGATTTCTGCACAAATTGTAATACAACCTGTAATATTTCCGGCCTTTGGTTGTGCGCCACTCATACCACCTAAACCTGCAGTTAAAAATATTTTTCCATTTGGATTCTCACCTTTTTTTAATATTTTTCTAAACGCATTCATTAGGGTAATTGTAGTTCCGTGTACAATTCCTTGCGGACCAATATACATAAATGAACCTGCTGTCATTTGTCCATATTGTGTAACGCCTAAGGCATTAAATTTCTCCCAATCGTTTGGTTTTGAGTAATTAGGAATCATCATTCCGTTGGTAACAACAACTCTTGGAGCGTTTTTAGACGATGGAAATAAGCCCATTGGATGCCCAGAATATAAGTGCAATGTTTGTTCTTCTGTCATGATTGATAAATATTGAATGACCAAAAGATATTGTGCCCAATTTTGAAAAACAGCGCCATTACCTCCATAGGTTATCAATTCTTCTGGGTGTTGTGCAAGATCAGAATTTAAGTTGTTATGAATCATTAATATTATTGCTGCCGCTTGCTCAGTTTCTGATGGATATTCTGAAATTGATCTCGCATAAATTTTATAATCTGGTTTGAATCGATACATGTAAATTCTACCAAAATCTTTTAATTCATTTGCAAATTCAATTGATAATTCTTGATGCCATTCTTTCGGAAAATATCGTAAGGCATTTTTTATTGCCAATTGTTTTTCTTCAATAGATAAAATATCTTTCCTTTTTGGAGCTCTGTTTGCACTTTGTGGATATACTTTTTTAGTAGGTAGTAACTTTGGTATTCCTTGTAGAATTTGTTCTTTAAATGTCATTTTTTTATTTTACAATAATTTCTTTATTTTTTACTAATAGAATCATTTGATAGATGTCGTCTTTTAAAAGTCTGTCTTCTTCTAATTTGTCAACTTTTTCTCTGATTATTTTATGATTTTGTTCAATGATTCTAGAAAATGTATTGGGTCTTCTGAATTCTAATGCTTGGGCAGCATACATCAATTCAATGGCTATTATTTTTTCTAAATTTTCCAAAATTTGATTGAATTGTCTTCCAGAGATACTCCCCATAGACACATGATCTTCTTGACCTAAAGAAGTAGGTATGCTATCTGCAGAAGGAGGGAAACATAGCGATTTATTCTCGGTAACCAAAGCAGCTGTTGTGTATTGAGGTATCATAAAACCAGAATTCAAACCACCACCTTTAGTTAATAATCGAGGTAAATTATATTTGCCTTCTAGAAGTAAATAACAACGTCTATCGGCTATATTTCCCAATTCTGAAGCTGCAATTGAGCAATAATCTAGAGCCATTGCTAATGGTTGACCATGAAAATTACCTCCAGAAATTGCTTCAGTTTCACTCAAAATAATGGGATTATCTGTAACGGAATTCATTTCTATTTCTGCCAATTCTAGTAAATGATAAAATGCATTTCTAGAAGCACCATGAACTTGTGGGATACATCGCATGGAGTAGGGGTCTTGAACTCGTTCGCAGTTTTCATGTGACGCTATATTTTGAGAATCTTTGAACAAGTTTAGCATTCTTTCAGCCACTTTTATATTTCCTTTAAAAGGTCTAATTTTATGTAATTCAGCTCTAAAAGGTAATGAGCTACCATTGTAACCCTCAATACTCATTGCGCCAGAAACATCTGCTAAATCTAATAAATATTCCATTTTTAGAAGTCCAGTGATAGTGTGTGCTAGTATAAATTGTGTTCCGTTTATTAAACCTAAACCTTCTTTAGCTTCAAGTTCTAATGGTTCTAAATTATGATCTTGCAACATTTTTTTTGCAGGAATAGTTTTATTATTTAGCCAAAAATCTCCCTCACCAATTATGGGTAAGAATAAATGCGATAATGGAGCTAAATCTCCAGATGCGCCAACAGAACCCTGTTCAGGTACTGTTGGCAACAAATCATGTTCAATAAAGTAAATAATACGTTCTATTAAGGCTAAACGAACGCCCGAATACCCTAGGCAAAGTGTATGAACTTTACAAATCATCATAATTTTTGATAGCTGCTTGTCAATGTTTTTGCCTACGCCAACGGCATGCGTAATCAATAAATTTTTTTGTAATTTACTTGTTTGGGCTGGTGTAATTTGTACATCACACAAAGGACCAAAACCAGTGTTTATTCCATACACTGGTTTTGGTCCTTTTGCCATTTTTTTAACTTTCTTTTGGCATTCTTGGACTGCTTGAATGGTTTGGCTTGTTAATTCTGCCCGTATGATCCCTTTAGCAATGGCAATTGCTTTTGAGACTGTTAACTGATCTATTCCGTATTTAAATACCATTTTTTAAGTTGTCTATTGATTTACCAAAGTTATTCTTATTTTTGATGCTTATTAATATTGTTTATAATGAGTATTAAGAACTATGAGTTATCAAATAGAGCTGAGACACATTAAGTATTTTTTAGCAGTAGCTGAAGAATTACATTTCAGAAATGCAGCTGAACGGTTGTTTATTTCGCAGCCTGGACTGAGTAGACAGATAAAGGCTTTAGAATTAGAACTAGGTGTTATTTTGTTTGAAAGACATACTCGAAAAGTCGTTTTGACAAAGGTTGGTGAATATTTGAAAGTATCATTTGCATTGCAGTTAAAAACACTTTCACATACTTTAGAGAATGCAAAAATGCTTCATGACGGAAAGAAGGGTGCGTTAAAAATTGGCTATGTAGGTTCTGCTATGCAAGAGGTTATTCCTAATTTATTGCTTCGTTTTGAGAAAGATAATTCAAATATATTATTTAATTTAAAAGAAATTGATAATCAAAAACAAATTGAAGATTTACTTTCTTTTTCTATAGATATTGGGTTTGTTCGATTAGAAAGGGTTGCAAAGTCTTTGGAAATAAAAATAATTTTAAAAGAGAACTTTTGTTTGGTTTTACCTCAAAAGCATCCTATAAATCAAAATAACTTTAAAAATTTAACCCAATTTAAAAACGAGTCTTTTATTCTTTTTGATGCAGCCTATAGTAGTTCTTATTATGAGAAAGTGATGCAAATTTTTGATAATTGTGGTTTTACTCCCTTAATTTCACACAATACAATTCATTCAAGCTCTATTTATAAGTTAGTAGAAAATAATTTCGGCATATCTATTGTTCCAAAATCACTCACTCAAAAAAGCGGACACAAAATCAAATTTATTGAGTTAGACATGATTCCTCAAAAAACAACGCTTTCCGTTATTTGGAATAAAAAAAATACAAATCCTATTTTGATGGATGTTTTAAATCTTTTGTAGATTTCAGAATACTTTAAAATCTCAAAGAATAGGTTTTCTAATTGATGACAACAGTTTGGATAAATGTATGTTTTAGTGGCGTTTTCTTTTTATTTATTTTAAATTTAAGCATCTAAGAATTAGCATAATGTAAAAAAGAAATGATTGAATTTATTAAAAGAGCTTCTAATCATTCAAATAAGACAGCGATTGTATCTAAAGGGAAAACCTATTCTTTTTCTGATATACTAGAACGGTCAGCCCAAATTGCTTCAAGACTTTTAAACAATAAAACTGATTTGAATGAGGCGCGAATTGCATTTATAATTGATCCTAGTTTCGAATACGTAGCAACTCAATGGGGAATATGGAGAGCGGGAGGGGTAGCTATTCCCTTGTGTACAAAACATCCATTATCTTCATTAGAGTATGTAATTGACGATACCCAATCCCAGGCACTTGTTTATTCCCAAAATTATTCTTCATTAATATCAACGTTATTTGATAAAACAGAAGGAATTGATGAAGCTTCTATTCAGACAACATCCACTCATTTACCAGATATAGAATCTTCTAGAAATGCGATGATTTTATATACTAGCGGAACAACGGGGAAATCAAAAGGAGTGGTCACCACCCACGAAAATATTCAAGCTCAGATCAAAATGTTAATCAATGCCTGGGAATGGAGTCGAGAAGATAAAATTCTCAATGTACTCCCCTTACATCACGTACACGGTATTATTAATGTAGTCAGTTGTGCCCTATGGAGTGGTTCTAGCTGTCACTTTCAACCCAAATTTGATGAAGCTGAAATCTTTGAAGTGTTTAAGTCAGGTCAAATTAATCTGTTCATGGCTGTTCCTACAATTTATCATAAGTTGATTAATTATTGGAAATCTCAATCTCAAGATGAGCAAGAACAAATTTCGAAAGCGTTGAGTAAATTTAGATTGATGGTATCAGGTTCTGCTGCTTTACCTATTTCAACTCTAGAAGAATGGAGAAAAATTAGCGGTCAAATTCTTTTAGAACGGTATGGGATGACTGAAATGGGTATGGCTATAAGTAATCCTTATGATGGTTTACGTGTGCCTGGTAATATTGGTTTTCCCTTAGAGGGAATGAATGTTCGCCTTGTAAATGAAGAAAATAAATTAGTTGAAAGTGGTACTCCCGGTGAAATCCAACTCCAAGGGCCTAATATTTTTAAAGAATATTGGGGGAAACCAGAAGTAACTAAAGACTCTTTTGTTGAGGGATGGTTTAAAACAGGAGATATTGCTGTAGAAACTGAAGGAAGATATCGTATTTTAGGAAGGAATTCAGTAGACATTATAAAATCCGGAGGTCACAAAATTTCAGCACTAGAAATAGAAGAAGTAATCCGAAAAAACCCAATAATAAAGGACTGTGGGGTGGTAGGCATGCCAGATGAAGAATGGGGTGAGATCGTAGTTGCAGGACTCGTATTGAATGAAGGTTTAGAAACTTTACCTGAAACTTTTGAGCCTTGGTTGAAAAAACTTTTACCCAATTTTCAATGGCCCAGAAAGTATTTACTTCTCAAAGATTTACCGAGAAATGTGATGGGTAAAGTCACAAAAAAAGAATTACAGAAACAATTCTAGAAATTATGAAAATTTATGGTGTAGCCTTATTGGCTTTTTGTTTTCTTTTAGGGAAACTTATTGGAAATAGTTTAGGAGCTTTAATAGGACTAAAAAGTGATGTCGGTGGAGTAGGTTTTGCCATGATTTTATTAATGCTATCCTACAGTTATTTAAAGAAAAAAGGAGTAATTAAAGAGATGACGACTCAAGGAATTTTATTTTGGAGTTCAATGTATTTACCTATTATTGTTGCAATGGCAGCAACACAGAATGTCAAAGCAGCACTCACACAAGGCCCCTTAGCAGTACTGATTGGAGTGTTGGTAACACTCATCGGATTTTTATTAGTCCCACTCATTTCAAAAATAGGACAATCAAAAAAGCAGAACTAGATGGAGCTAGCGTATAAATTAATTGATAAAAATGGATTAGTATTTGCTTTTTTAATAGTAGGAATCA
>Ga0308019_10002200_pt1 | contig 11272 bp, 9 predicted proteins | sample Neamet284_FD_203135 | JGI IMG/M metagenome (GOLD analysis project Ga0308019, IMG submission 203135) | Marine microbial communities from water near the shore, Antarctic Ocean - #284 | ecosystem: Environmental > Aquatic > Marine > Unclassified | place: Southern Ocean | collected 2014-10-01
GGGTTGATGTTGGAGGCGAATCTACACGACCGAACGCAGACCCTGTTTCGGTTGAAGAAGAATTGAAACGTGTCATTCCGGTCATCGAGGCACTTCGGGCAGCAAATTCTGAAAACTTAATTTCCATTGATACCCGTAGACCTCAAGTTGCTCAGGCAGCACTTGATGCAGGAGCAGATTTAATCAATGATGTATCGGGATTGCGTGACCCTGAAATGGTCAAAATCGTTCTTGAAAATGGTTGCGGTGTCTGTATCATGCATATGCAAGGAACACCTCAAACGATGCAAATCCAGCCAACATACGAGGACTGCGCAAAAGAAGTTAGTTCACAATTACTCGAAACAGCACGAGGATTAGTTGCGGCAGGTCATCCTGCCGAGTACATCGTACTTGACCCTGGTATCGGCTTTGGTAAGACATTCGAACATAATATTGAACTCTTACAACGCCATGAATTATTCCGTGGAATCGAAGGATTCGCTGTCCTCTGGGGTGTATCTCGCAAGTCAATCATTGGACAATTAACCGGCCACTCAAAACCCTCAGAACGATTGAGTGGCACACTCGCCATTGCTTCATTGGCACATTTTGAAAATATTAACATGGTTCGGGTTCATGATGTTCAAGAGCACATTGATCTGTTCAATGTCCTCAATGCAATTGATTAAACTCACAGAGTACCCAATAATCCAGCAGCAGCAAACCAAGCTCCTGCCATACTTCCGAGATTGGAAAGAGCAGTAACCAACAAAACTCTCCCCGCTTTATTGCTCCAAAAAGAGCCCAAACTTTCGAGTTTGAGGAATTGTTGCAAATCTTCAGCCGTTGGCTCCCTCATCTTCAATTGAACATAACCAGCAAACCAGCCTGCTGCAAGAGTGGGATTCAATGAAGTGATCGGTGAAGCGGCGGCGGCGGTGAGTATCGCCAAAGGATGTCCACGGGCAAGCGCACATCCAAGTGCTGCAAAAACGGCATTCGCTGCAGTCCACACCGTGAACATTTCCAGTAAATTTACACCTTCCCCTTTCGCCACGAAATACATCATCAAACTCATTACAAAGAGAGGTATTAGCCACGGAATACTTTTGGAAAAACGGCCCCGGACTGGAAGATGTTCAAGTTGATGTAAGTCCTCTTTGTTTGGAACTGTGCCGTTGGTCAAATGCTTTTCAATTCCTTTGAGATGACCGGCGCCAACGACCGCTAAAATCTTCTTACCCGATGGTTGAAGAGAAGAGATTTTACCCGCGAGAAAAGCATCCCTTTCATCGATTAAAACAATCCCTGCCCCTGGTGAGAACGTTCGTAATTCTTCCATTAACGAAGTCAATAAATCCTGGTTTTCGAGTAATTCATTCAGTTCTGGGCTTTCGTCATCTCCATCGTCTTCATCACCCAATAAAGACCGAAGTATTCTGAATTTCTCTCGAAGTCGCATTTTCTTCCATGCTCGACGTAATGTCGTTTGGATATCACGGTCAATCAACGCTACCTCAAGGTCTGCTGCTTCAGCTTCTTGAACTGCAACAAGCAGTTCGGCCCCAGGTTGCTGCCCTTCATTAAGCCCCATCTTACGTTGTTCTGCAGCCAACAATGACTGAAGAAGAACCAGTGGTGCTTTACCTTCTTTGACGACTTTGAGTAATCCCTCTTTGTCCAGACGACGGTTACTGGTGAGCGCTTCGTGACGTGAAGCACATAACTCAACTGCAACAATATCGGGCTGATAGGTCTTGATCTGTTCACGGACTGCATCGACACTTGCAGTTGAAACGTGAGCAGTTCCAAGGATTCGAAGCGTTGGAGAGATATCGACAATGGGGGTTTCGGCCATCAGACTACCTCTCTTTGAAATAATTTTTTCAATTCCAAACCCATTGCCTTAACTGCGTGATTCGCAGCCTCATCAGGGTCTTCTGGAACCGTTGAAAGAAGAACATTGAATGGTATTTGCCCACCTGCCAACGCTTTGTGACCCCCAGATAAACCGCCGTCCCACTTTTCAGAAAAGAGCCGTCCAAGATGGATTGATTCGTCGGTCGTGCGAGCAGAAAGAATGACTTTACCACGTCGTGGACCAAAGACAATGACCGTATCAATACCTTCAGTTGGAAGAAGAAAGTCTGCGATTTGGGCCAACGAATCTCGGTTGGGCATAGAAGATAATGGGGCCAGTAGTGTTGAATCAAACAATGAACGAGAACCCAATGCTTCTGCAAAGGATTCCAGAGTTTCTTGAGACCGAGGCGGCTCTTCTATAGAACGGAGTAAGTCCTTATCAACAAATGCGTTAAGCCAAGACAAAGCGCGAATATCAACTGGATTGAAATTACGAGTAAATCCGAGTGTATCGGTGCGTATACCAAAGGCAAGTGCAGTAGCGACACGAGCAGTAATTGGATGATTGAGGCTCATGAGGATACTTGCGACAAGTGAGGATGTAGCAGAAAACTCAGGTAGAACGAGAGCGATATCTGCAGCAACTGACTCTTCAAGTGAGTGATGGTCAAGAACGATATGAGGTACACAATCATCTGGAAGAATATTATTGGCCCCTGGGCGATGGAAATCAACGGTCATGACAACCGCAGCATCACGGAGAACATCTTGAACTTCCCAATCGAGAATCAGACGGCGAACAGGAATATCGAGCAGGCGAACCATTGCACGATTCTGATGATGCTCAATGAGTCCACCGTGTAACAATTCTGGAACGAGGCCCATGTGCTGTACCAACTCATACATCGCTAATCCCGCACCCAATGCATCAGGGTCGGGGTTATCGTGACAAAATATTGCAACCTTTGAATTTGGAGGGATTGATTGAAGATAATGCACCACTACCCCAGCACCGTCTTTTCGTTCCCAAGAACGAATACGGTCTTGCATGGCTGCAAACGAAACGTCATCGACACTGATCAGATCAACACCATCACCTTTCAATGGTAAAGTGGTAAGAATCGGTATATTCGCCCAGCGGTTTTGTAATGCAGCAAGTGGAGCTGCATCTGCTAATGCTTCGGGGTTGAGTAAAAGAACAGCCGTTGGTTTGTGGGCATCAAGCGGCAGTGAGTTGAGTAAAGTTGGGCTTGGCAGTGCGATGATTTCGCAACCTTCTAATGGGCCATCGAGGGGAAGATTGGCAGCAAGTCCAATCAATATACTTCTACGCCGTTCAGCACACCATTGACTCAATCTTATGGCGAGTTGTCCAGAGCCGATGATGAGAAACATAACTCCACCAATACACTCTTTCTCTTCTTGCGTTTTGAAGGTGCGCCTGAGATGCGATGTTTAACAGCTCAAAACTCGATGATGACGTTTTCACGCTCTTCTGCAGTTATTTCGAACAGGTCACGGCGTTCACAGCCTTTCATATTCGCCACAAAGACAGTTGGAATCATTTGAATAGTTTTGTTAAAAGCAGTGGCAGATGAATTGTAAAATTCTCGGCGGTCAGCGATACTGTTTTCCATTGCTACAAGTTGATTTTGAATGTTAAGGAACCCGGCATCAGATTTGAGTTCAGGGTATTGCTCTGCAACCATATTGATTTTTGGAATCATTGCAGAGAGCGTACTTTCTGCTCGTGAGACTCCTGCAATATCGCCATTTTGCAAAGCACCAGCTGCTGCACCACGGGCTTCGAATAATTTATCGAAGAATTGAATTTCTTGTTTTGCCATACCCTTTACAATGTTGACAAGGTTTGGAATCATATCATAGCGTTGTTTCAAGAGAACTGATATCTGAGCCCATGAGTTGTTAATATTTTCTTCAAGATTAACCAAACGATTCCATACTGAGAAAAACCATACAACAAGTATGAGTAAGAAGAATCCTGCAATTACGCCACCAATTACTCCCATATCAGCCATGTTCCTTCGTGAGACCTCTACGCTTTGAAACCATTGGTTCGCTTTCTCCAAGAGGAGGCAAGGTCTTGAAGCAAGAACAGTTGCCATTGCTATCTCTGCATGATTTAATCGAGCATGAGAAGAGATTAGTTACGATGGGGGACTCAAATGATTGTTGAAACTCTCGTCATTTCGCTGGGAATATTTGTTGTCGCCTTTTTGTTCGCGCCTCTTGGCATGGGTGGAGGGATGTTGTTTGTGCCTTTACTTCACTATGGTTTGGGTTGGGAAATAAATGGTGCACTCTTTGCAGTATCTCTCTCTCTCACGGCCATTGTGAGTTGGGGAAGTGGTCTTGCCCACAGAACTGAAAGGCATTATGATGATATATCGCTCAAGATTGGACTGAAAGGCGCTATTCCAGGAGCTGTACTTGGAGTTGGTATTGTTGTCCTCATCGGTGAAAAGATGGATATTGCCTTCAAACTGTTGAGCCTTGCCATGATTTCTTGGGCGATTTACAAAACGGCAATGAAGATGAGGTCGGACTCGAACATCCAAGAAGGTCCTGGAGAAAAAAGCAATGAGGAAATTCAATCAATACCTTTGCTAATCGGTGCAGGGATTGGAGGGGTGTTGTCAAGTGTCTTAGCGATTGGAGCAGGTGTCATTTATGTCCCAGTGTTACGAACATTTGCTCACTTGAAGCCACGAAAAGCAATAGGAACAAGCCTTCATTTCATGATGGTTGTCGTACCTGTTGCCATCTTGGCTCATCTTTTGACATTACCTTCTGAAATGTATTCCAAACTCAGTGACGAGATTCTACTGATCTCGGTGCTCATGGTCCTCACGCTTCTCGGTTCTCGAAGCGGGGCTAAATACGGCATGAAGTATCTTTCAGAACTGCAATTGATGAGGATATTTTTGTTCATCATTGTTATTGTTGGTTTGAAGTATGCAGCAGACCTCACCGGCTTTTAATCCTCAGGCTCGATGATGAAATCATCTGATGGCATATTGAAAATCAGTTGAGATGTGTCTTCAACAGCGACAATACCCCGAATACTGTGCTTCTCTTGGAGTTCAACGGTTGGCTGAGCGAGTTTGACACGCGTTTGACCAAAGGAGAGTAAATGGCCCGAAGATACGTTCCACTCCCCCTCTGGCAGCCATAACCCGATTGTACCAAGTTCAGAATGATGGACAACGACAAGTGTGTCTTGGTTTTCATCAACTTCGGCACGTACGACTCGGAGAGTCGCTGCTTCAGGAATCAGTTTACTTGAAGGCTGCCAGACTGTCCAAGTTTCCTCAAAGGGTTGATTGTGTTCATTGACGCGTTGCTCAATAATCTTCATTTTCTTTGCGTATTCTTCTGTCTCTTCTTCGTTTAATTGATTCAATCCATCCAGTAGAGTTCGCAACCCTTCATGCTGAAGCAAGTCGATGTGCGTCATTGCAGCATTCGCCATCAAGATATGCTCGGAGAGTATCTCAAGTTGTTCTTGCGAACCGATTTGGAGCGTACATTCCATTGCTTCATCGAGAACTTCCATAGCCAAACCGGGCTGATCAATGGCCAACAAGGCTTCACCGAGGTTCATCAAGTGAATTGATGCTTGTGTTTTGTCTTCAGAAACAAGAGCCTTAGCTTGATGAATATGTTGCTCTGCAGCAGGTGCTTCATCGAGTAAATGCCGTGAAATTCCAGCACATACAAGATAAGGTAAGCGCGGTGCTAAAATCAACTGTGCCTGTCGGTCTGCAGTCTCAAATAATCGAGCGGAACGTTGCCAATTTTCAGAAGCAAGAGCAAGAAGTCCGAGTTGATACACAGCATGCATCTCGGCAAATGAGTCGTCGATGAGAGTGGCTGATTGAAGCGCTCGAGAGAGATGTAATCGCGCTGTATCAAGTCGTCCCGACATTTTCGCCATCAAACCCAAAGCGGTCTCTGTGCGATACAAATATCCACTGAGTGCACTGTTGGCAAGTTCTGCAGAGGATTCATCTAACGGTGCCAAATCAAGGCCGATGGCCTCCAATACTTCGCTGAGTAATATGAGTGTTTCATCATATGCTTCAAGCAGATGCTCGGAGGTATTGGTCGAAGTGAGTTGAGAGAGATGTGTATCGAGTGAGAGAATGGGTTGGCAAATCTCTGCTAAGTTACCCAACTTTTTCAAATGGCTTTCCTTAACCTGTTCGCCGGCCAATGTTCGTTGTAAAGTGCGTTTGAGGTTTACTTCAGAAGAATCATCTGATGTTGTTTTCTGCGATTGTGGACGGTCTTCGATTAATGAATCCACCATCCATGTCAATTTTGCCTGAATATCATATTGATGTACTCGACTGATTGCATAACGCATCTCAGCAGCTCTAACTCGTCGAGAGAGACTTTTCATTCGACCTTTATATTTCGAAGAACTTTGTGCCGAGAGCCGCTGAATAAAGGTCGAAGGAGGGCAGGTAGTATAGCCAAGATTCGCTTTTTCACCGGATGTTGTCATTTTGAAATCATCGGTGACTAAAATCACTTCTCGTCCTTCTCGATGAAGTTGTGATGCAAGTACCATCAAAGAGAGGTCGACATCTTGCGGTGAGGCCTTCTCACCGATCATTTGGGCAAGACCTTGAATTTGTCCATCGTCAATGGATATTGTGGTCAGGAGGGATTCAAATTCATCCAATACTTTCGGCTTCTTGGACCATTTTTGGAAGCGGACATTTCGAATTTCATCATGAACACCTGGCGTAACAAAAAGCATTTGACTATTTTTCTTGAGAATCTTAGCAGTGTCTTTGACAAAAGTTTCAGGGGCCATCGAACCTAGATGGATAAAGCAATTCGAGTCGACGACCCAAGTCTGCGTCATAGTACTGCGAGTACGTCGAAGGTCATGATGTTTCACTCTGGATTCAAGCCAGGAAAAATACATGTTGCCGGTCGCTTGAATACGCGATGACGATATCGAGCGACAATCCGGTAAGCAATGTCACGAATTGGTAAAGGTACCAACCAGAGAAGAGGGTACCACATCGAATAATACCATTTCATGTAAAGAATACATCGAATACCTGCTGCAGAACGCATATAGGGCTTACCATCACGAATGAGATAGACGCTATCCGCTTGTTGGAATTTCTCTGAAAAGTTCGAAATAAGGTCCAGACCCTCTTTACTTTCAATGGCAAGAAAGCGAAGAGAATTTGGTTGATGGAGACGTGGATTGATAAATACGGCTGTATGTGTGCAGAGTCCACAATCACCATCCATCAAAAGAAGATCTTTGCCAGTCATTTATTCACCTCAATTGGTTCAATATTCCAGGTCTGGACATGGACGCCGGCACTCATATGAATGTGTTCGGGTTGAAGTGGGTGGTCAATACCAAGGTTGTATGATTCCAAGAGAGTATTTGTCTCCACCTCGACGTGTGCTGCACAATACTTCCAAGGAAGATGATGCGTATATGCACGGTGTAATACGCCTTTGTGGGACGTATACAAACTGTAACGTTCAAAGAGGAAATATTCGAGTGAACCTTGAACTGCCTGTTCCATCGAACCCGAACTGTTCGTGGTCCCAATCAAGGATTCACCACCTTCCTTACGTCGAGAAGACCATGAATAACACTCCTCTGTTTGGACTTGCACTTTGGCTTTTGCATAACGGTACTGAAGACCATATGAGCGCGGTGCATGAAAGCATGTGACTCGGCTTTGGGCATCAAGAGTCAGAAAGAAGACACCTGGAATTCCATCTTTCGTAACATATGCTCGAATATTAAATTCTCCAAACGTCGAGATGAAAGGAACCCAAGGCAGGCCTCGTGGACGGACCTTTTCCATCGTGAATGGGATGACGCCAATATAGGCCTCACCATCATAGAGATCGATTTCAAGACCTTCTGGAATATGTTTTTGCAGCAGTTGTGGATCAACTTTCCAATGCATGAAGGTAAGATGTTTCCAGTTTTGGTATAATGTGCATTTTCTCTTTGGCATTGCAAATGGAATGTGGCTGCAATCCAGTTCATGATTTGCTGCCATGGTTGTTGCAACGAGAGTATGGTCTTGAAGCATCCTCTTCATTTGAATATGTATATTTCAAACCTATAAATCTCTAATGCTCCTAAATGAAAATCTCAGGGACGCTAATCCCTTTGTAGAGATTCAGAAACGTAAGAAGAGAGAATCGTGTGATTCACAGCGCTTCAATAATTATGGCAATGCCTTGTCCGCCACCAATACAAGCCGTAGCGACACCATAGCGTCCGCCACAGCGTTTCAATTCATAAGCGAGCGTGAGAACCAAACGAGTCCCTGTTGCAGCCAAAGGATGGCCAAGTCCAACAGCACCGCCGTTGACATTTACCTTCTCAACATCGAGTTCAAGGTCCTTGATACATGCGACTGCTTGGCCAGCAAAAGCCTCGTTAATTTCCCAGCGGTCAATATCACCAGTGGTTAATCCTGCCTTCTTCAATGCCTTACGAGATGATGGAACAGGTCCATAGGCCATAATCGCAGGTTCAAGCCCTACGATACCCCATGAGACGATGCGGGCAAGTGGTTCATCACCATCGGCCTTTGCTTGAGAAGCAGATTTGATGACTACAGCTGCTGCACCATCGACTATACCTGATGCATTTCCTGCTGTGACAAAGGATTCTGGTCCAAATGCAGTTGGAAGTTTTGCGAGTGATTCTATCGTCGAGTTTTGGACTACGTGGTCTTCATCCTTGTGGGTGATGACTGTATCTCCACGACGATTCTTGATGGTCACAGAAACTATTTCTTGTTCAAAAACATCGTTTTCAATCGAAGCCGTAGTGAGGGCATGTGAACGGGCAGCGTATGCATCGATTTCTTCACGAGTGACACCCTTTCGCTTGCATATCTCATCCGAAGTTTGTGCCATAAACAAGCCGCAAGTCATGTCTTGAAGGTTTGTCATCATGTAATCTTCGACTTTAGGAGACCGACCAAGTTTCCAACCTTCACGCCCACCACGCATTACATGGGGTGCTTGACTGAGGTTTTCCATTCCACCCGATACAACGGTCGATGCTTCTTCAAGCATGATCATTTGGGCTCCAGTGATAATTGATTGTATTCCCGACCCGCAAATTCGAGAGAGCGTGAGCATTGGCACTTCCTGAGGGATACCGCCTTTGAGACCTGCATGGCGTGAACCATAAATCGATTGAGAACATGTCTGTAAAGCGTAGCCCATAACCACATGGTCGACCGATGAAGGGTCAGTACCTGTTTTTTCAAGTGCACCTTTAATCGCCAGACCTCCAAGGTCTTGAGCACTCATCGATTTCAATAATCCACCTTGTTTTCCATCGCCACGCTTTCCGCCAACCCATTCACAAAAAGGTGTTCTTGCTCCGCCAACAATGACTACATCATCTGCCATGATACTACCAAAGCGTATCGACTGATAACTTCATACCATTCCGAGGATGAAAAACACAGTCACATAGAAAGCCGGTAGATAGAGCATTTCCATCAGTGAGTAGGCGTAGGCAATCATGCTGTATTCTGTGCCTTGAATCATAATGAGTTCTTGGCCAGCAGGGTCTTTGTTTCCTACGACCTTGAGAAGCGAATTACTCAGTGTGCCATCAAGTTGTTCTTCAGACAGTTCCTCATCACTACGAGTGGTAACTTCTCCATGGATGTACACTGGGTCACCGAGCCTCAATCCGTAAAGTGTCCAGCGTGTCGTGCCGATATCCCAAACATTGAGTGGCACTTGATATTGGATTCTCTTAAACATCGAAGGTTCAACGCGCATACCACCGCTTCCATCGTGAAGAATGAAAGGTAAACCTCCACTCTGTCGAGCGGATTCATGGGAGTGTGGTTTAACAATATTGAATAAATGCCGGTATAATGATTCAAAAACGGAATATATTTTACCGACACCATACATGAAAAAGTTCTTTGTTGCCCAAATTGGCATATCTCCTTGCGCCGGGAAATCTTCACGCACCCATTCATAACAAACAATATTTTCACTTGACATACCAGGGTCATCATCGACAAAGATTTTCAGAGCGCCATGTGGTCCTGGTCGAGCTTGTCCAATCAATTCCGCCTCCCCTTCGGAGGCTGAGCCGACGAGTGAAGTTTGCATTTCGACCATTTGTATGTCGTTTATCGATTTCGTTAACGAAGAGAAAAAGAAGATGATAACATATATGAAAAATAGCACGATGAAGCTTCCAAAAAGAATACCAAAAATCGGACTCGATGTGAAATCTATTAAGAACACAAAAAGAGCTACGAACGTATCCAATTGATATTTGAACACGGATACTGCACCCCAAGACTGGAGCATGATCAGTCCGAGTGTGAAATAGACTGTTCGGAGCGTGAAAAGGGGTGGCTTAGGAGGACCAACCATGAAGGGGTGTTCAAAAAGCAATGAACCATCTTGGTCTTCAACATAAGGTTCTTGCCGGTTCCAGGCATATTTACTCGGAGTTGGGAAATGCCATTCCCCTGCATTGTTGTTCAATCCATCCAGACTCTTCGGAAGCCAGTACTTTTCAAAACTGTGGCCTCGTTCTTCAGCATAGGTACGAAGAAACTCTTCGTCGGATACTTTCTCTTTGAACTGTTCAAGTTTTTGGGCAAAAGGGTGTGGGGTGTTATAGATTAGCAGAAGAAGACCTATCAAGGCCCAAAACGGATGGAAAAAAAAGCCGAAAAGATAGAGCAGTGCACCGAGTCCCCAGCCGATCCACATTTCCTGTGAATAGGGGAGAGCGGCGGTGAAAAATCCACCGCGTAACTCTGGAGCCTTGCCATCCATACTGAGTGCTTGTCAATGTAGGTCTTGAACTCTGTGGATGTTTCAAATGAGTGCAAACATACCTATGCCGCAAAGAACACAGACAATTGGCATAATAAGTAATTCAGCAGATGAGCGAATTTTACCTAGATTTGCAAGTTCGGTACCTCGTAGGATATTTGCTTTCATGCCGGGACTATCCTCGCCATGAACTGAGATAGTCGTATGGCCAATTGTACCATCCAAACCTTCGTTAGCGATCTCGTCTCTTGCTCGAGGTTTGACCAATCCCAACAGATAGACTGGGTTGCCGATACGGAGCGCATGGGCAGTCCAACGATGTTTACGGACATCCCCGCCACTAAAGAGCCGAGCAGCGAATTCTGTTTTGAAATGATCTCGCAATGTATCTGCGTGGCTTGAAGTCCATCGTTTGATGTAATTTCCGAGGTGCTTTCTCTTGAAAGTACCCGATTCAACACGAATTCCGCCCGTACCATCGTGAAGCATGAAAGGAACATCGCCTTTGTCCGACCGAACATTCTGCCAATTACAGACTTCTTTAGTTGTCGTATTCCCTTCGGAATCAGTGGAA
>Ga0308019_10002203_pt1 | contig 11264 bp, 9 predicted proteins | sample Neamet284_FD_203135 | JGI IMG/M metagenome (GOLD analysis project Ga0308019, IMG submission 203135) | Marine microbial communities from water near the shore, Antarctic Ocean - #284 | ecosystem: Environmental > Aquatic > Marine > Unclassified | place: Southern Ocean | collected 2014-10-01
AGCATTGGCTAAGAAAATTGACGATGAAGTGATGGCTGCATACAAAGCCGCATGTGTATTCGGCGACTTAGCAAGTGGACCTTATCCACCTGCTTCAACAATTTTTACAGAAGTCTACGAAACTGTGCCTTGGCATGTCCAAGAGCAGAGAGAGGAACTTGGAAAGTGAGGTGATATAATGACACAAATGAACATGATCAAAGCACTTAATTCAGCTCTGGAAGTACAACTTGAGAAGGACAAGAATGTCGTCATCTTTGGAGAGGATGTTGGATTCTTCGGCGGAGTATTCCGTGTCACTGACGGCTTGCAAAAGAAATTCGGTGAACATCGAGTCTTTGATTCCCCGCTTGCCGAAGGTGGAATTGCCGCCATAGCAATGGGTATGGGCTTAAACGGCCTTCGCCCTGTTGCAGAAATTCAGTTTGCAGACTACATTTTCCCAGCCTATGACCAAATCGTCAATGAAATTGCCAAGGTACGACACCGCTCTGGTGGAGAGTTCACAGCACCACTGACATTCAGAACCCCCGCAGGTGGAGGCATCAAAGGTGGACATCATCATTCTCAATCACCTGAAGCACAATTCACCCATACGCCTGGTTTGAAAGTAGTCTATTGCTCAACCCCATACAATGCCAAAGGTTTGTTGACCGCTGCAATCGAATGCAATGACCCAGTTATTTTCTTTGAACCGAAGCGATGTTACCGAGGACCCTTTTATGGCGACCCTCATAATGTCCCAACATGGAATGACCATCCAGATGCAGAAGTTCCAGAAGGTCATTACATCGTCCCATTGGAAGAGGCTCGTATCGTTCGTGAAGGCAGTGCTTGCACTGTCATCGCATGGGGTACGATGGTTCACATGTGTGAACAAGCCATCAAAGATTCCGGAATTGATTGTGAACTCATCGACTTGCAAACATTGGTTCCTTGGGACCGTGACAGAGTCGTTAATTCAATCAAGAAAACTGGTCGCTGCGTCATTGTTCATGAGGCTCCGAAGACCAGTGGTTTTGGTGCTGAAATGAGTGCATCTATTCAAGAACGCTGTTTCTATCATTTGGAAGCACCAATCGCTCGAGTGACTGGATGGGATACACCTTTCCCTCACACAACAGAATGGGATTATATCCCAAGTCCAGCACGAATCGCTGAAGCAATAAAGAAAACACAGGAGGAATAAATATGGGAACATTTGCATTTAAAATGCCAGATATTGGAGAAGGAGTCGTCGAAGGCGAAGTAGTTGAATGGATGGTCGCTGTCGGTGACATCGTCAAAGAAGATGACCCGATTCTTTCAGTGATGACCGATAAGGCAACCGTCGAAATTCCTTCACCTTGTGATGGAAAGGTAACCTCAGTGGTTGGCGAAGCAGGTGACACATTACCTGTCGGCGTCGTTTGTATCGAATTTGATGTCGAAGGTGACGGAAATGCTGCTGCTTCGAAAGATGCACCTACACCTGAAGTAAAGACTGAAGCAAAACCGGAACCGAAAGCAGAGGCCCCTACACCAAAACCTGCTCAGGCTCCAAAACCAACTCCAACACCTGCACCTGCTAAAACTGCACCCGCAGTACAACGTGCACCTGGTACCAAAGCATTGTCAAGTCCAGCTGTTCGTCAGCGTGCTCGTCAAGCCAACATCGACCTCAACTTGGTGGCTGGCTCCGGACCTGCTGGTCGAATCAGTCATGCTGACCTCGACACACATATCGCTGGTGGTGCAAGTGGCGCAAGCCGTGCTCGACCAATGGGTTCATCCGCTCGAACTGAACTAAATGGAACTGAAGAAATCAAGGTGATTGGTCTGCGAAGAAAGATTGCTGAAGGCATGGTTTCATCCTACACTACTATTCCTCACTTCTCTTACTTTGAAGAAGTCGATGTTACTGTTCTCGAAGAATTGCGTCAACACCTCAATGCTACCCGTCCTGAAGGTGCTCCGAAATTAACATATTTACCTTTCATCATGCTGGCATTGGTCAAGGCATTAGGAAAACAGCCTGAATGCAACGCTGTCTATGATGACGATTCAAACGTTGTCACCCGTTATGAGGCAATCAACCTTGGAATTGCAACTCAAACCGACCGTGGATTATTCGTCCCTGTCGTCCAACATGTTGAAGCCATGGATATTTGGCAATCCGCTGAAGAAATGACGCGTGTCACAAGTGCAACTCGCGATGGTAAAGCAACTGCAGAAGATCTTTCAGGCTCGACTTTCACCATTACCAGTCTTGGCCGACTCGGAGGATTAGGTGCTACACCAATCATCAACAAACCAGAAGTTGGAATTCTTGGCGTGCACAACGCCAAAGACCGTGCAGTTGTCATCGATGGTAACATCGTCATCCGACGAATGATGAATCTCTCATCCTCATGGGACCACCGAGTTGTCGATGGCCATAATGGTGCTACTCTGGTTCAATTGGTGAAGTCATACCTTGAACATCCAGCTACAATTTTCATGTGAGGTGCTAAAAATGCAGACTAAAAAATGTCAAGTCCTTGTTATCGGAGCCGGACCAGGTGGATACGTCACAGCAATTCGTGCGGGTCAACTCGGTTTGTCAACCATCATTGTTGAAGGTGAAAAAGTTGGAGGAACATGCCTCATTCGAGGTTGTATTCCATCAAAGGCTTTGATTCACGCAGCACATCAATTTCACAAGTTAGCAAAGCATGCATCAAACGATGGCCACATGGGGATTTCAATCCCTGGACCGGCTGAACTCAACATGGGTAATTTGGTCAATTGGAAAGAAGGAATCGTCACTCGACTCAACAAAGGTGTCGAACATCTTCTCAAGAACGCTGGTGCTGAACTCGTATCAGGATGGGCTGAATTCCAAGATGCCAAAACGGTCAAGGTTGGTAAAGGCAAAGATGCAATTATCATCCAAGCAGAACATGTAGTTCTCGCTACAGGTTCAATTCCAATTGAACTTCCATTCATGCCCTATGGTGAAAATGTCATCTCGTCGCGTGAGGCTTTATCACTTGAAGAATTACCTCAGCATGTAGCCATTGTCGGTGGCGGCTATATTGGACTTGAACTTGGAATTACATTCCGTATGCTCGGCTCAGAAGTAACCGTTGTTGAAGCAATGGACAGTGTTTTGCCAATCTTTGACAAAGAACTTCGACGACCGCTTGAGATTTCAATTAAAAAGCAGAAGATTACCACCCATCTCGGTGTTTTTGCCAAGGGTGTTGAAAAAGCAAAGAATGGACGTACACAACTCAACTTTATTGACAAGAATGAGAAAGACGAGTCCAAAATGCAGAACGTCGTTGTCGACAAAGTACTAGTCACCGTTGGTCGTAAGCCCAACTCAGCATCTTTAGCCCCGACAGGTGTAGCTTTAGATGAACGTGGATTTGTCAAAGTAAACGACCGCTGTGAAACAAATATGCGTGGTGTTTATGCAATTGGTGACCTCTGTGATTCTGGCGAAATGTTGGCTCACGTCGCTTCATTCCAAGGTGAAATGGTGGCTGAAATAATCGCAGGCCATAAGCGAGCATACGACCCAGTAGCGGTCCCTGCTATCGTATTCACAGAACCGGAGATTGTATCTGTTGGATTATCACCTGATGAAGCAAAGGCTGCTGGACACCCAATCATCATTGGAAAATTCCCATTAGGAGCAAACGGACGCGCTTTAACTCAAGAAGCAGAAAAGAGCGCTGGATTCATTCGAGTCTGTGCTCGAGAAGACGATCACCGTATTCTTGGAATCCAGGGTGTCGGTACTCACATCAGTGAATTGGTCGGCGAATGGACACTTGCTCTTGAGATGGGCGCATTACTCGAAGATATTGCTGGAACAATCCATGCACATCCAACCATGACTGAAATGACCCATGAAGGTGTTCTTGCAACACTTGGCCGTGCAATTCATTCTGCTTGAAATAAAAAAAGGCGCCTACGAGCAAGGAAAAGAAGCGTCAGATAACTACGCACTCAGGGCCTCACCCGCAGGACTTGAAATTCCCCGAGCGAAGGATTTACCCTTCGAGTCAATATAAAGTTCAACCAATCGTACTCATGAACCGCAACTCAAGCAGTCATCAGGAGTGTCGAGAGAACAAGCAATTGCTTCGAGACTTGAGATTTCATCTGCACGTTCTGCTAATCCACTCACTGTTTGGTCATCAGCATTCTTTGCTTCAACCGTAAATTGGATTGCATCTGCTGCTGCCTTGGTTCGGAGGTAATACATACCTGTCTTGAGACCTTGTTTCCATCCGTAAAAGTGCATTGAAGTAACCTTAGCCGGATTTGCATCAACCATGTGAATGTTGAGTGACTGGCTTTGGTCGACGTATGCTCCACGGTCGGCAGACATATCCAAAACATGTTTCTGCTTGATTTCCCAAGTGGTTTTGTATAACTCTTTAACATGGTCAGGAATTCCTGCAATCTCCTGAACTGAGCCCTTGTGACGAAGGATTTCATCTTTCATCTCAATACCCCAAAGTCCCAATTCAATGAGATCTCGGACTAAGTGCTTGTTCAATACAATAAACTCACCAGAAAGAGTTCGGCGGACATAAAGGTTCGATGTGAACGCTTCGAAGCATTCATTGTTTCCAAGAATCTGTGAAGTTGAAGCAGTCGGCATTGGAGCAACAAGAAGCGAATTGCGCATTCCATGTTCAACAATCTCTGCTTTCAGTGAAGTCCAATCCCATCGTCCACTGTGTTCATTCATTCCCCAGAGGTCGAATTGCAAATTACCCTCACTTGCAGGTGAACCTTTGAAAGTCGAGTACGGTCCTTCGACCATGGCTCCATCTTTCGAAGCGGTACAAGCAGCGAAGTAAATTGTTTCGAAAATTTCTTTGTTGAGTTTTCGGGCTTCTGGGCTCTCGAAAGGCAACTTTAGAAGAGCAAAAGTATCTGCAAGACCTTGAACACCAAGACCAATTGGGCGGTGACGCATGTTCGAATTTCGAGCTTCCTCGACAGGATAGTAATTGACATCGATGACTCGATTCAGATTCCCTGTTGCGTGGTAAGCAACATCATACAAGAGTTGATGATTGAAAGATTGAGCCGCAACATCTACGTATTTGTTGAGAGCAATCGATGCGAGGTTACAGACCGCAACCTCATCTTTAGCAGTGTATTCCATAATTTCAGTGCAAAGGTTCGAAGAACGAATTGTTCCAAGATTCTTTTGGTTGGACTTTTCATTTGCTGCATCCTTGTACAACATGTATGGAGTTCCAGTTTCAATCTGAGACTCAACTAACTTATCCCAAACAACACGTGCAGGGAGCGTTTCTCGAGCCAATCCTTGTGCTTCATAGGATTCAAAGAGCTCTTTGAATTCTGCACCATACGCATCTTGAAGCCCAGGACATTCATTTGGACAGAAGAAAGACCAGTTAGCATTTTGTTCAACACGTTCCATGAACAAATCAGGTGTCCAAAGAGCATAGAAGAGATCACGTGCACGAAGTTCTTCCTTTCCGTGATTCTTTCTCAAATCGAGGAAAGCAAGGATATCTGGATGCCATGGTTCGAGGTAAATGGCAATTGAACCCTTACGCTTGCCGCCACCTTGGTCAACATATCGAGCCGTGTCGTTGAAGACACGAAGCATTGGAACGATACCATTGCTCTGCCCGTTGGTGCCCTTAATGTAAGAGCCCTTTGAACGAATGTGGTGAATTGAGAGACCTATACCACCAGCAGACTTTGAAATCAAAGCACACTGTTTGAGGGTATCGTATATTCCGTCAAGCGAATCATCTTGCATGGTGAGTAAGAAACACGATGACATCTGAGGTGTTGGAGTTCCGGAGTTGAACAAAGTCGGTGTGGCGTGAGTGAAGTAGCCTTGACTCATCAGGTCATAGGTTTCGAGAGCCTTCGGGATATTGGAATGATGGATACCAACAGCGACACGCATCAACATGTGTTGTGGGCGCTCAGCAATTTCTCCATACAAACGTAGTAAGTAGGAACGTTCGAGGGTTTTAAATCCAAAATAGTCGTAATTGTGGTCACGAGTGTAATCAACATGGTTATCCAAGAGTTCTGCATTTTCCATAATGATTGAATAGACTTCTTCAGAGATAAGCGGTGCGTGCTTTCCTGATTCTGGGTCAATATATTCGCGCAAATCAGTAATGACTTCTGAGAAGACAGTCTTGGTTGAACGGTGGAGGTCATCAACACAAATTCGAGCTGCAAGACGGCTATAATCTGGATGTTGCGAAGCGAGGGAGGCTGCGGTTTCAGCAGCAAGTTGATCGAGTTCACGGGTTGTGACTCCGTCGTACAATCCTTCAATGGTTAACTTGGTAACATGACCAGGGTCAATCCATGTTGGGTCAAGACCGTATGTTAAGGTCTTGAGTTTGTCATGTATTGCATCGAACCGAACGTCTTCCCGCTCCCCTTCTCTATTGACTACTTGCATTGTCATTTTTATTCCTCCATATGTTCATGTGTGATTGCGCAACATTTTAGTTAATTCAATACGGTTCAAAAGTCTTCGTCTACAGAGAACCGTTGTTGGACACTTCCGAGGTTCCCACCGTCTTTGACACCGGCCTTTTGATATTCTCCAACTCTCTTTTCGAAGAAATTGGTTTTTCCTTGCATTGAAATCATTTCCATCCAAGGGAATGGATTTGTAGCATTATACAGTTTACTTGCCCCTAAGGAGACCATTAACCGGTCAGCAACAAAGCGAATGTATTCTTCCATAAGGTCCGAGTTCATTCCAATCAAAGAGACTGGAAGTGCAGAGGTGACAAATTCAATCTCAATTTCGACTGCTTCTGAAATGATTCGATGAATCATGTTTTCGCCAGCACCGCGAATCAATTTGTTATGGAGAAGGCAAGCAAAGTCACAGTGAAGACCTTCATCTCTTGAGATGAGTTCATTCGAAAAGGTTAGGCCTGGCATAAGGCCACGCTTCTTGAGCCAGAAAATAGCACAAAAGGAACCTGAGAAGAAGATACCTTCAACCGCAGCAAATGCGACCAAGCGTTGTGCAAAAGACCCGTGCTTACGGGATAACCAGCGCATTGCCCAGCCGCCCTTCTTCTTCACCGATGGAACGGTCTCAAGGGCGTTAAACAAGTGGTCTTTCTCATTTGGATCGGTGATGTATGTATCAATGAGTAGGGAGTATGTTTCAGCATGGATGTTTTCCATCATAATTTGGAATCCATAGAAGCAACGAGCTTCTGCCCACTGTACTTCATCGGCGAAGTTCGTGACGAGATTCTCATTGACGATACCATCACTGGCTGCAAAGAATGCGAGAACGTGCTTAAGGAAGTGGCGTTCGTTATCGGTGAGGGCTTTCCAATCCTTAGCGTCTTCAGCGAGATCGATTTCTTCTGCTGTCCAGAAGGATGCAGCGTGTAACTTGTACATCTCCCAGATTTCTGCCTGTTGTATAGGGAACAGGACAAAACGCTCAAGATTCTCTTGAAGCATTGGTTCGATATGTTCATGGGAGAGGTCTAATTCAAACCCATCATTTTTTGTAGATTTATTTCCGTGTTCGATGACCATGACTGTTACCCCCGTTTGTTTCACTTGCTGGAATTCATTTGCCCTCCGAGGTAGTGTATAGTATTCACCCCTGTCACCCCATGTAGCAAGGTGATTTGGCGGGAGTTCTTGGTTTGCTAAAAACTGCCTCAGCGCAGAACAAAGCCAATATCCGCCCACAGAGTATAAGTGCTGAATCCTTAATGTGATTATTACACCACTCTTTGTTGCATTTCCACTCCAAACGGTTTTTCCCTTTGATGGAAAGAACCGAGTTTGACATCTCCAGTAAGAGAGGTACGTTTCCACTCGAACAGAAAGAATAAATTCCCGAAAAAACTGACAGTTGAGATTCTCCAATAAGAGAACGAATTTTATTCAAGTCGAGCCCAATCGGCATATCCTTGCGATGCTTGGACTTCCCAATGTAAAAGTTGAGGGACTTCATCAGGATGAAGTTCTTCTATTTTCAGAAGAACGAACTCCTTCTTACTCGAGCTTACTTTAATTTCAAGAGACCATTCAGAATCTGAATGAAACGTCCCATCCCAATTATACATCGAGACAATAGATTTCCTCTGAACGCATGCTGCGCCAGATTCTATTAAGAGTTGAGAAAACGATCCGATTTCAAATTCCTTCCAAGAACTTGGAAGAGTAGTTTGAATGATGAACAGAGACTCGCCCATGAACCTTGTAGAGCGTTACCGCCCATCAAAGTATGTGTGGGTGAATTCACTCGACCTTACGGACGCCGACAGCGTTAGGTCCTTTTGGACCTTCGCCGACTTCGAATTCGACGGTGTCCCCGTCTGTTATTTCGCCTTCTACTTCTGAGATGTGAACGAAGAGGTCATTGCCACCTTCTCGTTCAATAAATCCGAATCCTTTTGTTTGGTTAAACCACTTGACTGTACCTTGTGCCACGCTTCGGGGTTTTGGTAGGGGTATATTATCTATGTGGGTAATTCCCCCTCTCAAATACCAATTTATAGAGACGAAATCATCACCGAAAAGAGGCAATAGAGACCTAATAGGCTTCAAAATGATGAGAAACACACATGCAAACACGAAAACGAGGCGGAGAGCAGAAAATACCGAGAATTTGCGACTTCAAACCTTCTTTTCAAACATTGAAGATCTGCTTTAAGCATAGAATAATTATTTCAAGGGAGAAAATATGGGAAGGGTATGGCCCTTGAAATCTTAGATCCTGCAATCGAACTCATGGGAGACTTCATGGATGCTGAAGAAAACAGATGGTGGATTAGGCCGTTGAAAGCTTTGATGTACGTTACCGTATTCTCAATCACGCCACTCTATTTCTATTTCACATAATTTCGATGAGTGTGAATCACTTTTTATCTTCCCAAACATAGAACCCATCGTCTTTCGAAAACCAGAACGTTCCGTCCTCGGCTTCATACCAGTTGGTACCGTTCTCATCGTTCTCAAGCCATTCACCCTTTGGTAATTCTTGCCGGTGGGTTGGAAAAAGACTGAATCATTACATATCAGTATATTTAGCGTTAGTTATGGATGCCTCAACGGCCCTTCTTCAATTACTTGCGATAATTGGAATCGCGTTGATGACGCCAGGGCCAAATCCGTTAACCTGTTTTGCTCACAGTGGAATGTTTGGAAAGAAGAGTAATACCTCTCTCATCATTGGGATGGCTACAGGAATTATCGCCTTAGAACTGACCGTCGGTCTGGTCATTGACTCCTTAAGCGAGAATACAACGGCTCTGGTTGCCTTGCACTGGATTGGCATGCTGTTTTTAGCAGCAATGGCCATCGGAATGCTTCGATTTAACCCAGCCTCAATTCAAGTCGAAGAAACGACATCAAAACTCGGACTCAAAACCGGCATTGCAATGCAATTTGCCAACGGCAAAGAATGGGCTTTCATCATTCTCATCATGAGTCAATACATCGAGCCACTGGGTGGAGGGATCACAGGGATTCTCGTCATCATCAGCGTCACTGTATCCATTTGCATTGCTGCATTATTCATTTGGACATACTTTGGTGACAAAGCCTCGAACCTGTTTAGTGACCCGGTGAAAGGCTCTCGAGTCTTCAAAATCTGTGGAACCTTGCTTTCGCTGCTCTGGATGGCTTTCCTCTTGCGAGGGCCAGCTGTTTAACCATCACTTCTTATCGTCGTGTAACTGCTTGGCTTGATTCGCCCACTGGTCTCGCTTCACACGGCCTGGGAAGAATTCGATGGCCTTGTTGACCTGTTCTTCGATTTCCGAGGTCATGTTTCCGACCTGTTCAAAGGTGTAAATTCCGAGCGCATACAACTTTTCAGCGATAAACGGACCGATACCCTTGATGGTTTGCAGATCATCTTTTTCATCCAAAGTTGCGACACCAAGCGTGGCAAAGTCAATTGATTCTGCATTCTTAGAAATACGTTCCAAATCCTCAGCCTGCTTGAGTGCTTTCTCGTCAAGTTGGGCCTCTTCCCCAAGCAAAATCTTAGCTTGATTTGCCCACTGGTCTCGCTTCACACGGCCTGGGAAGAACTCGATGGCTTCATTGACTTGCGTCTCAAGTTTTGCATTCATGTTGGCAATTTGCCGATAGGTTGTGATGCCAAGTGCATTCAACTTCTCTTCGATAAACGGCCCGACTCCTTTGATGACTTGGAGGTCATCCTTCACCATGACAATTGATGCAGTGCCAAAGATTCGAGTTACACCCTTCACACCGGTAAGGGCGTTACCGTCTTTACCAGTCCACGTGATGATTGAACGGCCGTTGTCATCAGAAATGGCCGCAGTACCTGCTTGGGCAAATTCATTTGCATCGGCAACCTCGAGGGTTGACGCTCCTATCTTCACCTCTGATTTGAGAGTCGAAGTGGTTGCTTCTCCAAGCGTCTTGAAATCAATGGTCTTGGCACGAGATTTAACTCGCTTCAATTCCTCTTGTTTCTTGACTTCCTTCGTTACTGGTTTCTTCTCAGCCTTTTGAGTAGCAGCAGCGGCATCCTTAGCAGCCTTTTCGAGATCTAACTTTTCTTGCTCAATCTTCTTCTCTTCAGCAGCAACCTTGGCTTTTGAGATCTCCAATGCCTTTGCATCGGCTTCTTCCTTGGCTTTTGCTTCGACAGCAGCCTTCTCTTCAGCCTCTTTAGCAGCAGCAATGTCTGCTTGCTTTTGGGCGAGTGCCTCTCCTTCTGCTTTTACTGCAGCAGCGGCCTTTTCCTCAGCCTTTTGGGCAGCAGCAGCCTCTTTCTTAGCCTTCTTTTCAGCAGCCTTGACTTCCTTAGCAGCCTTTGCTGCTGCGACTTTCTCATCAGTTCGTCCAGTTGCAATTTTCAAATCTTCTTTGGTCAATTTTCCATCGCCGTCTTTGTCCAAGAACTCATGTGCCTTTTCCTTGACAATCACAACCGTCTTCTTGAGGTTTTCAGCACCCTTCTTGACGGATTCACCGACTTGAGAAGCACCTGCTTTGACATCCTCGATAGAGAGTTCGCCATCGCCATCGCGGTCAAGAGTTGAGTGAACCTTTTCCCTAACAACATCAACTGTTCCTTCAGGTTCATCACCTTCTGAATCGATTTCTTCAGCGTCATTGGATTCTTCAAGTTCTTTGACCAATTCTGCTTCGTACTTTTTCTTCTTGCTCATGTTCTTCTTCACCGTGACTGACCACGAGAAGTAGACACTTGCTCGACCAAGTTTCAAAAGACCGGAGTATTCTTTCCC
>Ga0308019_10002210_pt1 | contig 11253 bp, 12 predicted proteins | sample Neamet284_FD_203135 | JGI IMG/M metagenome (GOLD analysis project Ga0308019, IMG submission 203135) | Marine microbial communities from water near the shore, Antarctic Ocean - #284 | ecosystem: Environmental > Aquatic > Marine > Unclassified | place: Southern Ocean | collected 2014-10-01
TGATTTATGTAAAGATGTAAGCTCATTGTCTGGTGCATCAACAATGGACGTACCTGACGCAGGAGAGGTTCAAGGTGACACGATACCTAGTACATACATACCATATCGAAATATGATTATGTTAAGTGTTTCTATGGCATATGCAGAGTCACATGGTGCAGATGAGGTTTACATATCATCACAGATTAGTGATATACATTGGGACTCTCAAATCAATTTTGTTGATGCTATTAATAAGGTTGCAATATTAAATGTTGAAAAGAATATTACAGTCAAGGCACCGTTTGTTACTTATAGTAAAGTTGATGAAATAAAAACTGGTATTAAATTGGATGTTCCTTTTGAAGATACTTGGAGTTGTTATAATCCACAAATAGAATACCTTTTAGATACAGAGAAACCATGTCAAATTTGTACAGCATGTGTTAAACGTAAAGAAGCATTTGATATAACAGGAGTGAGAGATCCTGTATTACATGATAGGTGTGTTACATAATGATATTAAATAAAGGAGTAGTGAATGTTTGAAGAAATGGAAAAACGTAATGCAATTTATATTCCAGCTTATAGTGATGGTTTGACTAAATTATTTTATAATAATACCGATGAAGAAATATCTAAAAACGAATTGGAAGATTTTAAAGATAAAAAATCTTTAAGGATTTTTAGTGATAAGGATTCATATTTTAAGAATCCTTGGATGTTAATTTCTGCAGGTGTTCAATATGATAAAGTAGATGTAAGAAAGAATATTGGTGCAGAGAAAGCAAAAGTATTTATTGATAGTGGTGGATTCCAGTTAGCTATGGGGACTGTTAATGCAGATAAGTTTACAGATAAAGTTGCATTAGAATGGTCGGAGAAGAATGGTGATATCTTTCCAATTTTGGATAGACCAGTTCGTAACCTGGGTCCTGACAAACCATTAAAGACATATGAGGAGTGTTTGGAAAAGTCTGTAGCATCTGCAAAATATTATTATGAGAATAGAACAAGAAGTGATGCAATAGTTTTGAATGTTCTTCAAGGTCAACAAAAGCAAAATATGGAAGAGTGGTATAAGCACGTTAAAGATTATCAGTTTGATGGATGGGGAATGGGTGGTACAGCAGGACTCTATGGTAAGATGCTTACGGGATTATTAGTTCTTTTAAATAATGGTGAGTTAGAAAAAGAAAAATGTAAAGTAGTTCATATATTTGGAGTTAGTTCTAATCTTGTTATGTTATATCTTAAATGGACTCAACGTATCTTAAACGGGATGGGTATTGATGTTCAACTAACATATGATTCTACTTACTGGAATAGAAGCACAGTATTTGGTAGTTTTTTTATGGGACCTAGGTGGAGACCTGAAGCTGGTATGGAACAAATTAAACTTACGAATCGGCAGGTTGTTGAGGATCCTACTGTATCAAAAGAAGATGCAATTATGATAGGTGGTGTAAAACATCGTGCAATACCACAAGATTATACTAATATGGGCAAGAACTTTAAATTACCATGTGATTGTCCTGTTTGTTCTGATTTAGTTGATACATATTCATTCTTTAATAACTATCAAAAAGACAAGAAACCTGCACCATATCCAATTGATCCTATTAAAGATAATGGGGATACTAAACTTCAGATGCATAAATTTAATGTGACAGTTGCATTTCATAATTTATATAAACAAATGAAATATAATGAATATCAGGATAGGATATTAGATGCAAATCAAAATACTTTAGGAGGTCCGTTGGATAGTTTGTTGATTGAAATATTTGGTAAGAAGGTTTTTCATAAACTGGGACAGATAAAAAATGTACTTGAAAACCCAAAGAACCCTATGAATTATGATACGTTGTATGAGGACTTCAAACACTTGGATAGGAAAGAACCAAGTAAAACAGCTAATGCATTTGATGTATAAATACTAGTGGAGGTGTAAAATGGCAAAAGAAGAAGAAAAAGGAAAAGAAGATTCTGATGATGAAAACAAACTAATTCTTAAATTAGATGCAGACGATAGTGCTTTGATTGTTAGAACTAATGGTAGTATTGAATTGGTGAGTCGTGAGCTTCAAGATAAAGATGAAAACTATGTAGGTGATCTTGAAGATTTAAATCGAACTTTTACACTTGTGTTGGCTTTTGCAGCAGCTTTGGAAAATGAAAGTTTGTATAATGATATTTTTCAAAACTTAAATCATGTTTTACATAAACAATGGAATAAATTGCCTACTGATGAAAAAACACGAATACAAGGTATCAGAAAAGGCAAACATGGTCTTGATAAGGATGAGTGGATGAATAAGTGGCGAGAAGAAATAGAAAAGGGAAGACGTACACTTGATGATTTTATGGAACAAAATCCTATTGAAAGAGATATGTTTTCACCAGAACAAAGACCATTTGATGATATGGAAACCAAGAAAAAACCGAAGAAGAAGAAAGGAAACCCACTCGCTAAGTTGAAGGGTATGAAATGGGATCCTCATGATAAATCTTTGACTGCACATTTTAAAGATTTTCGTGCAGATGAATCACCTGATGAGGAGTAATAATGAGTAATCCGTTTGAGTATGCTAATGATTTGATGAAGAAGAAAGAGTATAATGGTGATTATATTAGGGAACGAAAAGATTATAAACCATTTTTTACAAATCGTTCCTTATCTTATCAACCAGATTTGATTCATTATGCAAATATGATGAATAGATATCCAATGCTTGAGAAAAAGATGCATTATGATTTTTTACATCAAACCATTGAAAAAAAGAAAAGACCCTTTAAGGGTTGGATTAAAGCAAAAAAGTTGGAAGATTTGGGTATTATAAAAGAATATTTCAAGTATAGTAGTAAAAAAGCATTAGAATGTTTATATTTATTGTCTGAAAGTGATATACAGCATATGAAGGAGAAGCTTCATAAAGGTGGAAAAGCTCCATAGTCTAAATATATATGATGATTTATTATTGAATTGAAAGGAGTATTACAATGGAAAATGTTGCAAGATGGACAATAAATGATATGGTTGAAGTTATGTTAAAAGAAGATGATGATTTTCTTAAAGTCAAGGAAACCCTCACACGAATTGGAATAGCATCAAGAAAAGAAAAGAAGTTATTCCAATCATGTCATATTTTACACAAACAAGGAAAATATTATATAGTTCATTTTAAAGAACTGTTTGCGCTTGATGGTAAGCCAACAAACATTTCCGAGAATGATGTTGAACGAAGAAATACAATTGCAAACCTTTTGCATGAATGGGAACTTGTAAAACTTGTTGTTCCAGACAAGGCACAACCAACTGTTCCAATTAGACAGTTAAAGATTCTTCCTTTTGCAGAGAAAGATGAATGGGATTTACAAGCAAAATATAGTATTGGTAGTGTTGGAATTAAATCTGTTGGTGAACATGAAGGACGTAATGCAACAGAGATTGATGAAAACATATTTAGTTAATGCTGGCATAGCTCAGTTGGTAGAGCAATTCACTTGTAATGAATAGGTCGGGGGTTCAAATCCTCTTGCCAGCTTGAATATAGGAGAAGGTATGAGTATTAAAGTATTGAGATTGGTTACGTCAGAAGAATTGATTGGTAAATGGAATCCAGAAAAGTGTTCAATACACAATCCTGTGGTAATGGTTCCTGTGTCAAAAGATAAGATTGGTTTTCAGCCATGGATTACATTAGGTGAAGACGAAGAAATCTTTTTAAAAGATCAGCATATTATGACCATAGTAACACCTGATATAAAATTACAAAATGAATATAATAGGGTTTTTGGTTCTGGAATTATAATACCCGGAGATGAAGGTATTATTGGATAAGTTTTTCCTTGTTTTTTACACCCTTTTTTGAGATAATATATATAATGAATTTTTATACTTACATTGGTCTGCTACGCAATAAGATATATATACGAAATTTTTCTGGTAATGAAGAGCATTCATATTCAGAAAGTTTTCAACCCACCATGTATATTCCAGCTCCACCCATCAAATGTCGTTATAAAACTTTAACAGGTCAACACGTTGCTGATATGAAGTTTGATGATATTGCATCGTGTAAAGATTACATAAAACAATATAAAGGAGTTGATGATTTTCCTGTATATGGAAATACTAATTATGCTGTTCAATATATTTCTGAAAAGTATCCAAACAAGTTTCAATGGGATATTAAAAAGATTAGAATATATACAATAGATATTGAAGTATCGTCTGAAGATGGATTTCCTCATCCAGAAACAGCTGCATCTGATGTCACAGCAATCACGGTACATGATAGTACAGCAAATGTTTATCATGTTTGGGGAACAGGTGGTTATGTTCCACATGATGAAACAAAAACTATTTTATATTATGAGTGTGATGATGAGGATGATTTGTTAGAAAGATTTCTTCAATGGTGGGAAACTAACTATCCACATATTATTACAGGATGGAATTGTAAGTTTTTTGATATTCCATATCTAGTTAATCGTATTGAACGATTGAACAAAAAACCATCACGATTATCTCCTGTTGGTTTTATAAATCAACGTAATGTATTTATAGCTGGTAGGGAGAATCAGTACTATACAATATTTGGTATTTCAACATTAGATTATATTGATTTGTATAAGAAGTTTACATATAAGGTTAGAGAATCATATCGTCTGGATTATATAGGATCTGTTGAACTTGGTTTGAAGAAAATAGAAGTAGGAGATGTTCAAGGATATGATTTGTATAAAACAAATTATCAGAAATTTATTGAGTATAATATTCGTGATGTTGAGATTGTAGAGAAACTTGAGGAGAAGATGAAGTTGTTAGAGTTGGTTATTACTCTGGCATATGAATCTAAGATTAATTTTGAGGATGTATTCTCTCCTGTGAGAACTTGGGATGCAATTATCTATAATTTCTTAAAGAAAAAAAATATTGTTATTCCACAAGCTCCAGGTTATGATTCTCTTAATAATAATAATAAAGGTGAGATCATTGGTGCATACGTTAAAGAACCACAAGCTGGATTACATAATTGGGTAGTTAGTTTTGATCTCAATTCTCTTTATCCACATTTGATTCAGCAATATAATATTAGTCCTGAAACTTTATATAATGGAGTTGTGTGTGTAGATTCTCAAACTACTGGAGTAGTAGGATTATTGGAACAAAAATTAGATACAGGTTATCTAAAAGATAAACAATTAACACTCACTCCAAATGGTCAACACTTTACTTTAAATCAAAGAGGATTTCTTCCACAGTTGATGGAAGATATGTATAATGAACGTGTAGAGTTTAAGAAAAAGATGTTGGAGGAGCAACAGAAATTAGAAGATGGAAATTATAAGAATAAACAAGCAGTAATTAATAACATATCCAGATGTAATAATATTCAAATGTCTAAAAAGATTTTGTTGAATAGTGCTTATGGTGCATTAGCTAATCAACATTTTCGTTATTATTCAACAGAAATGGCAGAGGGTATTACTACAGCAGGGCAACTTGCAATACGCTGGATTGATCGAAGTATAAATATATATATCAATAATCTACTTCATACAAAGGATGTTGATTATGTCATTGCTTCGGATACGGATAGTATATATGTTACATTTAACAACTTGGTTTGTCAAGTTTTCAAGGACACAACACAGACAGATAGTACTCCAAAAATTATTACCTTCTTGGACAGGATTAGTAAAGATAAAATTGAGCCATTTATTAATAGTAGTTATGAAGATCTTCATTCGTATGTAAATTCATATGCACAAAAGATGCAGATGGGGAGAGAAGTAATTGCTGATAAAGGTATTTGGACTGCAAAGAAAAGATACATACTTAATGTTTATGATTCTGAAGGGGTAAAATACAAAGAACCCAAGTTAAAAATAATGGGTATCGAAAGTGTTAGGAGTTCAACGCCAGAATGGTGTCGTAATAAGATTCAAGCATTAATTAAGACGATCATCAATACTGATGAAGAAACTGTAATGAAATGTATTTTAGATTATCGTGAAGAATTTAATAATTTATCTTTTGATAAAATAGCATTTCCTAGATCAGTTAATGGTATTGCAAAGTATACGTCCACAAAAAGTATATATAATAAAGGCACACCAATTCACGTGAGAGGTGTTTTATTATATAATCATATGTTAAGAAAACATAAGCTTACTAAGAAATATCAGTATATTCGTGAAGGTGAGAAAGTTAAATTCGCATATCTTAAAGAACCAAATCCATTACACGAGAATGTGATTTCTGTTGCTACTCACCTACCAAAAGATTTTGAATTAGAGAAGTATATTGATTATGAGTTACAATTTGATAAAGCATTTTTGCAACCAATCAAAAATATTTTAAATGTTCTTGGTTGGCAAACTGAAAAACGTGGTAGTTTAGAATCTTTTTTTTAAATTAAAGGAGTTTTATTATGGCAACAAAAGATATTATTAAACATTTAATAAAGGTGACCGAAAATGATTTTGCAAGCGTTGTATCCGCTGGTATTGTTGGTGATTGTTCTACTTTTGTCGATACTGGATCGTATAGTCTAAACGCATTGTTGTCTGGTTCTTTGTATGGAGGTGTTCCATCAAACAAGATAACATGTTTAGCAGGTTCTGAGGCAGTTGGTAAAACATTCTTTGCATTAAGTATAGCTAAGAGTTATTTAGATAAGGATAATAATAATATCATTATCTATTTTGAAAGTGAAGGTGCATTGACTTCCGACATAATAAAAGATAGAGGATTAGATCCTGATAGATTTATTGTGTTTCCAGTTGCAACAGTAGAAGAATTTAAAACACAAGCAATTAAGATAATTGAGAATATGGATAAAGAATATCAAATTATGATTTTTCTGGATTCACTTGGTAATCTATCTACACGAAAAGAAATGGAAGATTCATCAAGTGGTTCTGATAAAAGAGATATGACAAGAGCTCCAGCAATTAGATCAGCATTTAGAACTCTTGCATTGAAACTTGCAAAGGCAAATATTCCTCTGATTATTACAAATCACACCTATGATAAGATAGGGAGTTTGTTTCCAACGAAAGAAATTTCTGGTGGTGGTGGAATCAAGTATGCAGCTTCAGTTATTGTAACACTTGGTAAAAGAAAAGTAAAAGATGGTACAGATGTATTAGGAAATATTATCAAAATGAAACTCGTTAAGGGTAGAATGACCAAAGAGGAATCTGTTACTGAAACGATGTTGAACTATAGTACGGGATTGAATAAGTATTATGGTTTAGTTGCACTTGCTGAGAAGTATGATATATTTAAGAAAGTGTCAACCAGATTTGAAACACCAGTTGGTAAGGCATTTGAGAAAACTATTGTGAATGATCCAGAAAAGTATTTTACTGAGGATGTTATGGCTCAACTTGAAGTTGCAGCTAATAAGGAGTTTTGTTATGGGGTAGCAGGATGATTACCTTTCCAACACAAAGGACAGTAGAAACAAATAAGACTTTCAAGGCATGGAAAACATATCATGGAATGTATTTACACTTTACCACGACATATGATTATTTCAAATACTTTGGTAATGCATCATGGGGAAATATTTCTTCAATGGAAAAGTATTTTGCAAAGTTTGAACATCAAACTGGGTTTTCTTGGCAACGTGGATTCTTTACATCCTTAGGAAAGAAATATGATCATGAATTAGATTTAATATATTATTATCTGTCTCAATTGACCATTGGTAAAAATTATCCTACGGAGTTCTTAGATGATTATTTTGTTGAATATAAGAATAAAATGGATAGCTTTACACTTCATCTTGAAAGAAATATGAAAGTGGTTGTTGATTATATGAAAGAATATGATATGAAGTTTAATGAGTTGTTTGAGTGTAGTGGAATCAACCATCCTCCAATACTAAAACTTTTATTGGGTGGGGATATTTCATTAGAAACTTTTACAGTTTTAGATATATGTTTAGGTTTTACAAAGACAATAGATAAAAAGTTGATTGATCCTATATGGAGAGATCAGAAAAGATTGTGTTATAATTACAAACCATTTTTAGAAGTCAATATTAAGGAAAAACGAAAACTTATACTGGACGTATTAAATGGATATTGATTTTGGTACAGGTAAAGTAACTTATCCAGAACGTGATGCTGATAGAGCAGCTCTTCAAAAATCTTTAGAAGATATGAAGATTCCAGAAGAAGAAGATAAAGAACCAGTATTTTCAAAAACAATTCATCAAAATTTAAAGTACGGTAGATTAAAATATTTGATATATTGTTTCTTGTTGATGGTGGATGGTTTTGTTGGTATTATTTCATTAGGACAGACTCAGAGTATTTTAGCAAATAAGTATATATTATCAGATTATATTATGGGAGATTATGATGGAGATAGATAAAACAGCAGTTAATTTTAATTCAAGTCCTTTGTATAGGTTCTTGATGGTAGATGGTAAGTTTAAGGGTGTAGAATTTTATTTCAAGAATGTAGAGTTAGATCATCATAATACACCTAATTCATTTGATATAGCATTTGGATATGAAATCATTGGTGGTAATTATAAAGATGAAGGATGGGAAGAAGATATGGAACATATGAATCGTATTGTTAATGAGAAAAATTCAGATCAGTTTGAAGTTGAAATAGGTAAGATACTAAGGAACTTATTAATTTTGAATGATCCGAGAGTGACGTTACATAAAGGAAAGGATATATGAGAATAGAGCAATTAATACTTGAGAACTTAATACATGATTCACAATATGCAAGCTTGATCGGTGTGTTTTTAAAAACAGAATATTTCAGGTCAAGTCCTGAAAGAATTATATTTAGTGAAATACAAGATTATATAAACGAGTATAATAAAGCACCAGGAATTTCAGCACTATCAAATATTGTTTCAGATAGAGATGATTTGAATGAAACAACTTTTAAAAATTGTTTAGAAGTTCTGGATGGTTTGGGTGAAACAAAATCAGATGATACAGAGTGGTTGCTGAGTGAAACAGAAAAGTGGGCAAAGGATGCAGCTATCTATAATGGTATTGTGGATTCGATTGCAATATTAGAAGGTAAAGATAAAGAAAAACCAAAAGACGCAATACCAGATATGTTGACTGATGCACTTTCAGTATCGTTAGATACTAGTGTAGGACATAACTATATTGATGATGCATCCGAGAGATGGGATTATTATCATAAACGAGATCAGAGATTTCCATTTGGGATTGAGATGTTGGATAAGATTACAGGTGGTGGAATATCACCAAAGACTCTTACAGTATTTCTTGGTGGAACTGGTTCTGGTAAAACATTAGTCAAAACACACTTAGCTTCTCAATACATCAAACAAGGATTTGATGTATTATATATTACATTAGAGATGGCACAGGAACGAATAGCTGAAAGAATTGATGCAAATCTTTTGGATGTTGACTTAGATCAAATAAGACTTTTACCAAGAGAATCGTTTAATGCTAAGATTGAAAAATTGATGAACTCTACTAGAAATTTTGGTAGATTGATTATCAAGGAGTATCCTACTTCTGGAGCTCATGTTGGAAATTTTCGTGCATTGTTGAGAGAATTGAAAATCAAGAAACGATTTGCACCACAGATTATTATATTAGACTATCTAAATATTTGTTCTTCCAATAGAGTTAAGTGGTCATCAAATATGAATACTTACGTTTATATTAAATCTATAGCAGAAGAGATTCGTGGTTTTGCAGTTGAGGCAAATGTTCCTATTATCACAAGCTCACAGTTAAATCGTGATGGATATTCCAGTTCTGATCCAGATATGACAAATATATCGGAATCATTTGGATTACCAGCAACAGCAGATTTAATGATGGCAATTGTAGCAAAAGAAGATAATGGTGGTCAATTAATGTTCAAACAGTTAAAGAATAGATATAGTGATCCTACAATCAATGCTAAGTTTATGTTAGGTATGAATAAGAATCGTATGAGATTAGAGAGTATTTCACAGTCACACCAACCAGTATTGGCAAATGGTGGTTCTAGTGCATCATTTGATAGAAAGACGGCTGCAAGTTCTACGGATTCACCATTTTTAAAACAATATAAAGACGTTAAAATAGCACCAAAGGTGTCATCTGGCAAAATGGAAGATTGGAAAATATAGTCGGATGTATAAATATTATAAATATTATAAAGAGAAGATATGAAAGAAAAGAAACTTATAGAATTGTTTCAGGATTCTGCTAGTAGATTAAAACGAAAAGAAAATAGTACTACATCACTTCACTCAATGGGTGGGTATGGCGAAATAGACCATGAGAGGATATGTCCGTTTCGTTCTATTCCATTTGTTGATTGTCCCCTATGTAAAATAGAGAGTTTAGGTAAAATATGAAAACATTAAAGAGATTTATTGCAGATAAAGAATTAATTGAGGCATTGTCACCAAAAGTTTCAGGTAATACTCTTGCTAAAATTTATGAAGGATGTGTTTATATTGTAGCACGACTTGGTGGTTCTAATATAATACCTACAGTAGAAGATGTTAAAAAGATTATTAAAGAAACCGAATTTGATAAGTCAGACAATACTGCGTATGACTATTTTACAAATGTTATAAACAGTAAATCAAAAGAGGCTCAAAAAGAAGGGTTAAAATATATTTCAAGTATTGGTGGCCCTGTTAAACAAATAAAAGGTGGTAGTTGGGGTTCTAGTGTTAGTATAATTTGGGATAGTGTAAATGATTTTTATTATAAAGTAATGCCAGATCAATATGCTGGTCTTAAAACAAAAGATAATACAGCAGATATTGTCTTTGTATGGGGAACTACTGTACAAGATTTTGCTGATACTTTATTATCTATAAAAAATGAACCACTTCTAGGAAGTGTTAATTTTGGATCAAATGGAATGTGTGAACTCGAATTTGATGATAAGAAAGTATGCACGTTTGTACAGGTTTCTCTGAAAAAAGGTCAGGCTGATGCAAGAATTGGTCGTGTGACTACTTTATTAAGAAGTCGGGGTGAACTTGGTCAACCTACAAAAGTAGAAAATTATGATCTTAAAAATTATGACTTTGGTGATAGTATTGAATTGGAAGAAGGACTTTTAAATTTTATAAAAGATAAAATAGGTGCTATATCTGATTATGTTAAAATGGGTATTTCTAAAATAAAAGGATTTTTATTAAATAAATATAAAAAATGGGCAAAATTTTTATCTAAAACTTTAAATTCATTTCTTAAAAAAGATAAGTTGGTTAAAAGTATAAAAGATTTAAA
>Ga0308019_10002217_pt1 | contig 11234 bp, 5 predicted proteins | sample Neamet284_FD_203135 | JGI IMG/M metagenome (GOLD analysis project Ga0308019, IMG submission 203135) | Marine microbial communities from water near the shore, Antarctic Ocean - #284 | ecosystem: Environmental > Aquatic > Marine > Unclassified | place: Southern Ocean | collected 2014-10-01
GGCGGATGGAAGATCTCTCCATCGCTCTTCCTTTAAACTTCCAAGATAATCATAATCTAATTCAACCTGGCCATATTTCTGTCCATCTACTGTTTCAAACACAATTTTAGAAATGAGGACACCATCCTGAATGGTAAAATAAGTACGCTGATCCGTAAATGTTAAGGGTTCATTTCTTGGAAATCGCCATGTGCGAAATTCCTGGCTCCATGGTTCAGAATCTCCAATGACTGTCAGGTTCAAATATTTCCATTTCCCTGTATACTCACCGCGCTCAATGAGTTTTCCTCTATCATTATAGTTGAGTATTTCCTGTTTTTCAATGGTGCCTTTTGCCGTAATTCGTTCGATTTTAACAGGCAGATCATTATCATTATAACTGACAGCAAGATGGGCAACACCACGGCGGCTGGTGGACATCATGGAAAGGTTAGAAAGAAAATTATGATTATCTTTAAAATAGCGAACATAAGACACATCCTCGGACTGCCCAATCAAAAATGAAAGCAGCATCAGGTGAATTATTATTTGAGTCATGAATTTCATTAATCTTCCGTTTTTAAATCTTCATCAAGTGTATTGGATAATTTAAACCTGTAAATGGCCCCATCTTCTTTATCACATACATAAACCACCCCCCGTTTGTCCACCGTGACGGAAACCGGTTCATTCATGATTGATACGGTATCTTCTTTTGATGCGTATCCTGCTTTTTTAAAAAAATCCCCATTAGCATAGAATACAGAAACATCTCCCTTTGTTGAATCTACTACATAAATATTTCTATCCTTATCCACAGCAACATCCATGGGACTTACAAACAAAGTTGAATCCATAATATCATCAGCCACCGGATTAAAGCCTGATGAATAAGTTGTATAATCGCCTGATGAGTTGGGTATAATCATATGAACTGGAAAATATTCGCCTGTCTGGGTGAAATATAGATTTCCTTGATAATCCACATCAAGGCTTAAAGGCTTATTTACGAATTCAGCACCTGTTCCATGCCCAATCGCGGTTGACCCAAAAATTCCAGTAAATCCCCAAACCAAATCTCCGGTTGATAATTCTAAGAGAATGGACTTTTGAAAATCAATTTGAATTATTCGATATTGATTATTAATGCCACCATAATTATCTGTAACAAAAATCATATTTTCATTATCAGATGGTGATGTTAACCCAGTGAATTTGCTGGAGTCCGAATCATAATGAATATCTTTTAGTATATTTTTCTCATCTCGCCCATCAAAAAATAAATGGGGTGATAATAAAGAATCTATTAAACCTTGGTCATTGGAAAATTCTGGAGCAATCAATTCATATTCTGGATTATTTAAATAAGAAAGCCAGGTAGTAGATCCTACCGTATCAATGACAACAATACCCGTCTCCATATGAAGAAAAGACCCACTGACCGAAACCTTGTTAATCCCAGCCTCATTCCAATTTTGGTTCCATAAAAAAACACGCTGTGATCCATCAATAAAGAACACATTCATTTTTTTATCAATGTCAACATCAATAGGAGTAATACCATTTGTTTCTGAATCAACCAAACCTTTCAATGCATCATATCCCGTTGGGGAATTACCATTTTGATCAAAAACTAGAATTGCATTAACTCCTGCATCAGCCACATAGACTCGCCCGTCTTGAGCAATGGAAATTTCCACAGGCTGGCTTAAGCCATGAGCAGAATTCCATACAGGACTTAATTGCAAAAAAGACGTATCTCCTGCACCAAAATTACCGGAATTATTTTGATTGATATCATTTGGAATCCTAAATCGATCCACACATGAAATGACCATCATAGACAGAAAAATGAGATTAAAATATTGGCGTTTCATAATAAATAAAGTTTTGCGAAAATTAAAGCACGCGTTGATAAGTAATAATTTACTTTCACAATGAGAACCCAATAGTGAATCGTTTCGGATCCGATAAATGTTCAAAATTGGCATAACCATAATCTGCTCTGATTTTCACACCGCCCACCGGAATAACAAATCCTACTCCAAAGGTCATATTCTCTTCTTTTTTATTAGATTTGTACCCTAAACGGAGAAACAACATTTCCATAAAAGAGTACTCCAATCCCGTTACAATATATTCTGCATTATCCACTGGGTGATTCAACTGAAGAGATATGGTTAAATGCTGGTTTTTCTGAACAATAGGGTCAAAGGCACCGCCAACTCTGAATTGTGTTGGTGGAGAAAATTTGGCAAAATCCGTTTGTTTAATAATTTCCAAACCAGAATTTTTGTCCAAGATCCGTTTTTGATAGGTACCAGTTGGAGAGACTTGTTTCCCAAAATGGGATAAAGACGCACAGAATCGCAACGATTTATATCCTGTCCAATAAAAGGTTCCCATATCCATTAGCACAGCATTCATCCCATAATCAGCTAGATCTTCTGACACATGTTTGAGTGTAATTCCAAAACTGAATCGGTCTGTCATTTTTGCACCATAGGTCATACCAATAAATCTATTTTGGAATGTGAAATAATTCCCAGTGCCATCAGGATGATATTCTGTTGTTTCCATCATAGGCTTCATATGAAGAATTCCCGCACTTACTCCAAAATAATGTTGGTCGAACACATGGCGTGTCATACTAAAATAATCATAATTGATATCCGCCGGCCATTGGATCTGAGAAATGGAAATATCGGTTTTATCCAATTGGGCAATTGTAGCGGGATTATAATAAACGCTGGATGCATCCTGATTTAGGGCAACAACAGATTCGCCCATTCCCACCGCACGGGCACTCACACCAATATTTAAAAAAGTAAATACCGATGTACCGGACCGCTGTCCACCCAAGATGGGGAAAAGATTTTGTCCCGATCCAAAAGAAGTAAGCATTCCAATCACGAAAATGAAGTGTAAAAATCTTTTCATCAGAAATTCACCTGGATCCCAATTTCCATAGTTCTAGGTTTATTGTATCTTGATGGATCCGTATTTGGATTAGGACTATTTGCTAAATGATAGCCAATAATTTCCCCTGGCTCATATCCACGACCCGTATAAGGATTCACACGGCGAGGTGTTAACTGATTCAACGCATTCTCAATCTCAACATAAGATTTGATCCTTAACCAATTAAACTTGAACGTTTTAAAAATTTTCAGTTCAATATTTTGTTTTGGCGTTTCGCTGATGTAGGCATAAGGGCGATCATCTTCTCTGGGACCTTCATAATAGGGCTGTTCATTTACATAAATAATAGTATCCTGAATTGAGCGGGTGTAGCGCCTACCTGACTCAAATTCGATCCGGGCAGAAGCACCCCAATTCTTGGGATGATTGTAGGAAATATTTGCAAAAAAATGGAGAGGACGGTCCCAACTCATAAAGCTTTCACCTAATGGTTTCTCTGATAACTGTCCTGCCTGGACCAATAGATTATCCAAAGGTGATGAACTTTTTCCTGTTATAATACTGTAATTGAAATTCAGGTCAAGATACCAGTTTTGCCATAACCGGCTTTTCAGGATCGCTTCGATTCCCCGTGCGCGGGCATAGTCTGCATTAAAATACATATTAAAGGACAAGTGCGCATATTTGGGGTTTGAAGGACGAATGGTCTGGGATGTTTCATAATCAAACATGTCCTTCCAATAGGCTTTCAGTTCCAGAACCTGGTCTTCGCTGAATCTATGTTTTACTCCCAATTCATATTGCACCGTTGTCTTCGGATTCAAATTGGGATTCCCAAAAACCTGATACGTGGATTGTGATTTTGAGTTAATCTTGGCATAAACATATTGGAACGTAGGCAATTGCGAAAAATGGCCATAATAAAAATATAGAACATCATTATCGGTGACCGGATGAGAGATTCCAAACCGGGGACTAATTCTTGCTTTCATTTTAAAAGGATCACCTGCCCAGGGGAAATCGAATGTTTCTTCTTCAAATATCACTCGAGCTTCATCCGTAATAATGATATTACTTGTGTCTTGGATGGCATTTTCCACATATCGACCGGGTATCCAATAATCCGTCCGAAAACCAATATTTAGAGTCATTCCTTCAAAAATGATTCGATCCTGGAAATAAAAAGCCCCAAAATAAGTTTTCGCACTGTAACTATCATAGTTAGCTCCAAAACCGGATGAGCCGCTCCAGGGTTCATCTATATCCAAAACCTGGATATCCGTAATGGTATGTTCAAAACCTGTTTTCAGTTTATGGCGCGTTTCAGTGTGATAGGTCCAATCAATATCCATACGAGTATTTTCACTGGAAAGGTCATACCATTCCGGAGCAAATCCCGTATCATAAAATTCATCGCCATATGTTATCTGAATATTCCCGTCCTGATCTGTATTATCAATATTGTAATTGATGGGCTCCAAATCCAGACGTTCCTGGTAATCCGTCCATGGCAAATCCTGGACTGCACTGTGTTCCATGGTTGAAAATTTCCCGAAAGTGATTTCATAGAAAGATTTAGGCGAAAGTGTATGGGTCCAGTTCATATTGATTAACCGTGTATCTCGGGTGATGGTATTATAATTGTCCAAGATATTCATGTACTGATAAGGGAAATAAGTAGATGCAAAGGCACGGGGCATATAGTACCCTTGGTTAATGTTCATGGATGCATCGTAGGAGATGAAGAATTTCTTTTGAGGTGTTAATTCCCAGGTCATTTTATAGAGTAGATGCCAGTCATTGTTTTCCCGGGGAGCTAATCTATCCATGAATTTGTCCGATTTTTCATCATCAATAAAATTGGATGACCAATATCGATGCGGATACAGTTTTGAAGCGATGGGTAAATTCCCATCATACATTTTTCCATAGCCATTTAAGAAAAAAGAGAATCTACCCGGAAGGTCTGCCCCAAAAACACCTGGAATGGTTTGAAAGAAGAGATCCGGTCCGCCAAAATTAAATTCAATTCGATCCGAATTGGAATTACCAGAAAGAAAACGATCGCTGGCATATTTTATTGCACCTTCGTAATAATCGCGCCCCTCCTTCAATTTAATATTGATCACACCGGACATGGCCTGCCCATATTCTGCATTATATCCCCCGGTGATAATTTCCAATTCTTCGATAGCATCCGCATTCACAAATAAATTCCCTGAATACCCTGACAAGGGATCCTTTACAGAAAAACCATCTACCACAAACATGGATTCATCAATCCGTCCACCGCGGATATGAATCTCATTATCCTGCGTTGTAACACCTATTTGTTCAGACAATATATCTTCAACACTTGAGACGACCTTATTTTCAATATCCTCTTTACTCACTCTTACCATAGATGATGTTTCATCCACATCAAATAGAGGTTTTTTACCCATGACAATCACATCTTCACCAAAACTCAAAACAGTTTCTTCAAGATTAAACGTAAGAACTGTGGTTTCTTCAAGATTGATTTTCACGCCTGTATTCAAGATTATTTTGTACCCAATCATGGATACTTCTACATCATAACTCCCGGGTTTGATTTTTGGGATATGAAAATTCCCATCAAGATCCGTTGCGGCGCCATAATAGGTTCCCTTTATCATCACATTAACACCGGGCAAACCATCTCCAGAAATGGCATCTTTCACCTGACCAGAAGCTGTCCCAAAATCTTGAGAATGGAGCGAAATGGATAAAAGGATGAAAAGAAGAATTCTCATTCGATGAATTCCTCTTCAAAAAGGTATTGAAATAGTTTTATGGAAGATCCATTACCATTCAACTTTGGACGATACCCATCATGGAGCGGTAAAGTCATCATGACGACCTTACCAGATAATTTTGTAGGTGATACACGGTACTGACCTATACTGCAAATGGTTGGGTTCCCTGTCCAACCGTCAGTGTTTTGTGGGGCAGCCATTTGGTATAATTCTGTCACTGATTCAAATTCAGATTCATTGGGCCAGAATCCCTTTACTTTAACGGCGATCAAATGAGATACGGAAAGATTCAAAGATGTATCAATGGGGCTTTCGATGACCCGCCCCGTGTAAAGGCGGCCATTGGGGTTTAAGGTTATCAGAGAATCTAAAGGGAACCATGTAAATGTTGTATCTTCAAAATCGATAGGGTTAATAAATAAATTTCCACCACCCATGATAAAATTGATTAGGCTAGCCTCTGCAGCATTATAGGTATCATTTGCAGAAGCAGTATTATTGTATGCGGCAAACCAAATCACATGTTTAAAATAATTCAGGTTTGCTGAAAGGTCTGTCGCTGAATAGGGCAATTCATCACCTATCTCCCAAATAGAGTATCCATCTTCTCCAACAAGGGTGTCCATCATGCTGGCATACCAGTTGAGTGCATTATTTGAATTATCTAATGGGTAATCATCAACGATGAGGACATCACCAATCAATGGTTTTACCCACCAAACTTGAGCATTGTCCGGCATTGTGGAATCGGGGAATTGGATCCTACCGCTTTCTGCGCCGGCAATATCTTTGCATTTTAAATATATTGAATTTATTCCCGGATCTAAATTGGTTAAGGTAATACTGTTTATATCCCCAGCCAAACGAGCCCAGCAGGTGTCACAAGTATCATTCAATGTATAATAAATATCAGTAATTGTTTCATTCCCATCCTGATCATATAAATCCCAGACAAATGTTCGAGTTGGAAATGTAAAACTTGTATCACCACCAATATCGGAAATTTGTGGATTTGATAAATATCGAAATAATATTTGTGGGGATGAGTTTTGGATAGGCACAACTAATTTTGCTGGTGTATTATCTTCATTCCCTTCATTATCCACTGCTTTTATCTCAAATGAAAAAATATCTAATTCTGTTCTAATTGGGACATAAAATATTCCACCTTCTTTTTCAGTGTATATCCAATCAGAATCGGTATTCCATCGATAGTAATACCCAATAATATCACCATCGGGGTCATCACCCCACCAATTTAATTCCTGTTTACTCGTTGTGATTGTATGAAATGCCGATGTATCAAAAAGTGAAATTGTTTCAATACCATGATCTTCACCAGCAAGATCCGTCCCCCACCACATAAAATTGCTTGTATCATAAATCCAATAGGAGTTGTCCTGATTAGTTGAATCAATAATCCACATGGAATCAATAATCACAAAAGATGAATCAAAATAATCAACGATATAAAATATTGTTGTATCTCCGTTTTGGTCTATTTGGGGTGCAACCCAAATAGTGTCTAATGCTACCAAACTTAAATGCGTTTCGGGTGAAACAGATTCAACTTGAATAGATGGATCATCATATTCCCACCGATTGCAGGATAAACTGATAATTAAAAAGAATGAAAATATTAAAGTATAAAGGCGCATGTGGAGTAGCTGAGGGCGGGAAATTATTCTCCCGCCCTCTTTTTATAAGTTATTTAACTAAAAGCATCTTCTTGTCTGCGATGAAATCACCGGCCTTGATCCGGTAAATGTACATGCCTGTAGCAACTTTCTCACCTAGATTATCTCTTCCATTCCAATTCAAAACGTGGAATCCAGAATTAAAAGAATCACCGTTTACAAGTGTCCTAACTTGACGACCCATGATATCATAAATCACCAATTTAACATTTTCCTGGCCTCCAAGAGTAAACCGGATCTGGGTTTCAGGGTTGAATGGATTGGGGAAATTATCATGGAGTGCATACTCGTAGGGATTTACTTTTACATCATCATCGATACCAACAGTAGTACCTAAATCTGCCACATCACGAATTTGAATTTTGTAAGTCCCAAAACTGTAATTGAAGATTCCCATGATATAGGATAACTCCTGCCCTTCAACAAGTTCACTCATGACAATACCTGCATTCATTGTCCCCATATCTTCATCAATCAAGGCTTCCATGCCAGATGCGTCCGTTATGGACCAATCATAAGCATTCACCGATGATACAGTCACATTTTCCAGCTTAACCAAAACACCTTCATAAGATTCCACTTCTTCGGCTGTTTGTGCTAGATCGCTCGCAGAGACTCCTGTTGGAGCAGGTGTCTCATTTCCAGTTGATGTTACTGTGACTGTTGCATTAATAAGGCGCGTGTTGCCACCAAATTTAAATACCCAATCAGGGTCATTATCAGTGACCAAACCAGTCACTGAGACTTCATCTCCACGGGTGACTATTGCCATTTCTTCAGTATCAAATACCAGACCATTCCATTGTCCCGTACCATCCTGAAATGCATAGGAACTATAGCCACTGGTATACTGAGCTGTGTCAGCAGTTACAGAACCCGTGAGTGTTACAGTACAACCTTCATACAATGTATTTCCTGATGACCAAGGAGTTTCCTGAACCATATTGATTGTTAAATTATCTGATACATGGAATCCAAGCTGGTCATGATCAGTATTATTTGGATACACACTGGTTTTTAGCTCAGACTGATCTGCGCCATCATCCGTTGCTGTGATATAATAGTATACCGTATTAGCATTAGCCACGGGGATAACACCTGTAAAGGTGGAATCATCAGCTGAAGCCATTGCAACAGAAACATAGTCACCTCCATCCACAGAATAATGTACCAACGCTTCGGAAATCGTAGAATTATCTAAGATCACACAGGAAACAGCTACTTCATTATCACTGGCTGTTGGAGCACAGGGCTCTCGGGATAAATCCGTTATAGATGGTGGACCTGAACCAAATTCAATGTCTTCCACATAAAGAGGACAGAGTTTGTAGGCCGTAGAATCAGCATTGCTACCATAGTGATGGTAGAGCCATCCTTCCATAGATTGTACCAGGGAACCCACAGGAGGCGGCCCCACGGTTTCAAAATAGGTTGCTATACTGTCAGAATCATCATCCACCAAAACAGATCCTGTACCATCGTCTACAGCAAAAACTTCATACTGGAGATCATTATTAGTTACAATACCGTCTTCAATACGGACCATGACATTACCCCACTGTTCAGCCGTTGTTGGCCAGAGTAAATCACCGGTATTAACCGTATCTATAGCAGGTAAAGGCTGTTCGAAGTCAATAATATTGATCGGTTCAGTGATAAACAGTTCCGTCATGTTTGCAGGCCCTGTTGAGTATTCATCTATGTAACCCGTAGCTTGAATTAAATCGCCTTCGAAAAGTGTTGGAAAAGCAGCACTATCCGGGTCATAAGACAAAATTGCGCTCCAAGGACCGCCATGTACATCCGCAAAAATGAATTTCACACCAGCACCGGCATAACTTAAGCCTGATGGCATAGTTACGATACCTTCTATAGTTACTGTTTCATCCACCATATAAGACTTATCTGAATCTTCATCTTCACCAGCCTTTATCAGATCACTATACAGCACTTGTTGAACGCGCTGCAATCTTACAGGGTCACCATCTGCTTCAACCACATCCCGTGCCAACCTGGGTTCAAGTTTTGCATCACTATATGTATAGGTCATAACGCCTACAACTTCAGCCAGTGCCTGTCCACTTAAAGGGAAATAATAATAATTCCAAATATCATCTACACGAACAGAATTTGTTCCATCTGTAACGGACCATTCACCATTATTAAGATCCGCATTATCAACAGTAACATTATCTATTTCTACCAAACATCCTTCGTAAGCTTCAGTTTCAGATCCTCCGGTCATAATCTGCCCGGGCGTAACAATAGCAGGGCTGATCATATTGACAGCTGGACCATGAATAATAACTTCCGTTACATCAACAATTTCTGTTAAGTTGTAATATTCATCCACTGTTCCAGTAACAGTAACACTGTCTCCTTCTGCCACTGAATGAACTATTCCTGTTGATGATGAAAAATCAAATGTATCCCAGCCGCCATATTCAAAACAGACAACCCCGTTCCAGGGCCCTTCCGCATCTTGAACGTATAAATAACGGTTACTGCTACTGCCCCAAAATTCTGCTGTTACAATACCGCTGATGGTGACTGTCTGTCCATTCAAAGGCGAGTCTCCTGATGAATCTGTTGTATATTGAATATCATAAATTGCAGTAATCTCACCACCTGTTGGGTTCACCAAATAAGACGACTCAGTGGATGTGGTGGTGCTGTCATCATTATCTACAGCAGTGATTGAAAATGTAACCGTTGTACCAGCCGTCTGAGCCGGTATGGTTCCTGTATAGGTATCACCCGTTGTGTTGGACATGGTAACATCAGCGTCAGTTGATCCTGAGTTATAGGTCAATGTTGCACTGGCAATGGTTCCATCATCCGTGATAGCTGCTGATACTGTTACATCATCTGCTTCCGTCGGAGACGAAGGTTCGATGGCAATACTACTAATAGTGGGCGGAACTGGACCTTCCAGTTCAGCATGCGGATGTGAACCAACATAAGTCCAAGTATCCTGATCCAGTACAATCCACTCAGAATTATCCATTGTGGTACCTGCCGAAACCAACCAATCCGTATTACCGCTGGTAACGGTGGATTTTCGGACGAGAGTATGGTTCTGGGTACCATTTGTAACACCGGCCACATCCCAGCCTGTACCGGGATCATTATTCGGGTCACCGATAATATCTATCCAAGTTGTATCTGTTCCAGAAATTGAAATCAATCCCCTAGCATCATCACCGTTATGATGAACGACACTGGGATAAGGTAAAATTTCATCTGCAACTGCTTGAATAGAAGCATCAGCTTGGTCTGTAGTTATCACCCACACATCACCGTCAGCAATAGAAGTTCCAGTCGTAAATGTGTGATAATACTGCCATCCACCTCCATTTACGGCTTGCGCTATTTGATAATTTGTTAAAACCACAGAAGCGCCGGTCCCATTATATATTTCAAGGTATTTGTTGTTGCCTGAACCTTCTGCGTATTCACTAAAAAATAGCTCTGTTGCATCATCAGGTGTTTCCAAGGCACCTTCATCAATCCAGCTCGCAATGAGACTTACTTCATCCCCACTTAAATCAGGATTATTTCCTGGAGGCATAGCACCAGAGTTAACCTTTTGCCATATTAAACTATTGGCGTGATCCAGAGGGATTACCACTGGGCCATTATCGCTAGTTCCAGACATTAAATTATCATATGATGATAAATCTAATCCATTTTGGTAACCACCACCATTTGTATGACAGCCGGAATTTGTACAATTAGCATCAATGACGGTTTGAATCTGTGATCCATAATCCACCTGTCCAACTAGCATTCCAATTGCCATGATGATTAATATCGATTTTTTCATTTGTTTCTCCTTTGTTGTTAATTAAAGCTTTTT
>Ga0308019_10002222_pt1 | contig 11211 bp, 4 predicted proteins | sample Neamet284_FD_203135 | JGI IMG/M metagenome (GOLD analysis project Ga0308019, IMG submission 203135) | Marine microbial communities from water near the shore, Antarctic Ocean - #284 | ecosystem: Environmental > Aquatic > Marine > Unclassified | place: Southern Ocean | collected 2014-10-01
CCTTTACGATCCTGAACGGGAACACAGCGCTTGCGGTGTCGGTTTTTTGACCCGTAAGGATGGCATTCAATCCCATGATGTGTTGCGCCGCGGCCATGAGGCGTTATGCGCGGTGCCGCACCGCGGTGGCATGTCATCCGAAGGGGTGGGTGACGGCGCAGGTGTGTCGGTCGATCTGTCGCTGGAATTCTTTGAAAAGCTGTGTGGAACAAGTCTTTTTCCCGGCCAGTTCGGGGTAGGTAATTTCTTTTTACCCACAGACCTTGGGCAACACGATCATGCCGCAGAGTTGATCGAAAACTGTCTTTTTGATCAAGGGTTCATCACTAAGACAGTCCGCCACGTTGCCGTCAATACGGATGCGATCGGTGTGCGCGCTGTGAAGTACCAATCCCCCATCGCACAGTGGGTATTTAAGGCACCAGACGGAATCGATCGCCAAACGTTTGATCGCCGAATCCATATCGCACTGCTCGCGATTGAGGTGGCGGCATATACGAAGCCCGACTTTAAAGGGCTTTATCCGATCTCGTTGTCATCGCGGATGCAGGTGCTTAAGGGACGTTTGAATTCATGGGAAATCATCCCTTATTTCACCGACCTGTCGGACCCCAGCCATTCGGTCCACACTATGTATTTTCACACGCGGTTTTCAACCAACACCGATCCACATCCGTCTATGGCCCAGCCGTTTCGCCTGATGGCCCATAATGGGGAGCTGAACACAGACAAAAAGAACCGGCTGTCTGAGGCCGCGATTGCACTTGCACGCAGCAAAGCAATCATTCGCCCACCTGGTCAATCTGATAGTTGCCGTCTCGATCAAACACTCAACGCGCGGGTCTATGAAGAAGACCTAGGTCTGGTGACGGCCGTTGTCGCCATGATGCCGCCCGCGTGGGAAAACGATGCGTTTATCTCGCCGCAGGTACGAGCGATGCTGGAATATCTGTCTTTGTCAGAAGAAAAGAACGATGGCCCCGCCGCATTGATTTTTGGCAATGGCGATATTATTGGTGCGCGATTGGATCGCCTAGGCTTGCGGCCTCTGCGCTCGGTTGAGACAAACGACTATCTTGCTGTGATGTCAGAAGCCGGCCAGATTGATTTCCCAGCCGAAGACGTGCTTCGCCGTGGCCGTGTTGAGGCGGGTGGCATGATCTATTTTGATCACACAACGAAGCGCACATATGAAACCACCGAAGCGCTTGAAGCATTGGCGGCCGCAAAAGACTATACGAAGCTTTTGGCCGATGCACAGACCAACATTGACGATATGACGGATGCAGAGATGACTTCGGCAGCGGCGCGATACGAGGGTGATCTGGATCGACCTGCGCGGTATGTGGGTTACACTCTCAATCAGGAAAGTTTTAAATTCCTGATGGACCCTATGTTGCAAACGGGATTCGAAAAAGTATCGGCCATGGGGTACGGTAACGCGATCAACGCGCTGTCAGACAATGAGGGCGGGGTGGCCAAGTATTTCAGCCAGCGATTTGCGCAAGTCACCAATCCACCGCTGGATTCCATCCGCGAGGCTGACGGCATGACATTGCGCGTCGCTCTTGGTGAAAAATCCTATCTTGGTCTCGCACGATCTCGTCAGATTGTTCTGAATTCACCTGTGTTGCGCATGGCAGATATGCTCAAAATCATGGTGCAGACTGATACGCCATGGGCACGATTTGATATACTTTATGAACCAGTTCAGAGCGATGCAAGGGCCAACGAGGCTGCGTTGATTGCCGCCATTGATTGTATTGCTAACGAGGTGGTGGCATTTGCGCGATCCGAAGGGGGTGTTGTCATTCTGACTGACCGCCATTTGTCGCGCACGCACGCACCCTTGCCCATGGTGTTGGTCGTGTCCGCGATCAACCAGCGCTTGATCGAAGAGGGCGCCCGATTCAAGGTTAGCCTTGTGGTTGAAAGCGGGCAGATTTGTTCGTCCCATCATATTGCCTGTGCGTTGGGGTTTGGGGCAGCTGCGGTCTATCCGCTGGCCGTGCGCTTGCGTGCAGAAGAACTGTTTGGCGATAGCGCTGGTGCGGCGTATCTGAAATTCAAAAAGGCGGCCGAAAAGGCGCTTATGAAAACGATGGGTAAGGTTGGGTTGTGCACGGTCGAAAGTTATTCAGGAGGTGAGTTTTTCGAACCAAACTTCCTAGACACCAACGATCCGGTGTTCGCCAAATATCTACCCAACATGAACACCCCTGTCGGCGGTGTATGCTTTGATGTGGTCGCCAAATCCGTGGCCGATTGGCATGAGCGTGCGCGGAGTGTGACCAGCGACAAAGACATTCCGATCCTTGGGTTGTTCAAAGAACGATCAGAGGGCGCTGGGCACAGTTATGGCACGACTGCTGTGCGCGGCTTTGTAGACCTAACCGAAGAACCAATCAGCTTTGCCGAAGTCGAGAGTGAAATTGACCCGTTCCGCCTGATGACCCTGCGCAACATGGAGGATGCATTTGGGATTGATGAGGAAGGTTACGTCAATACGTCGTTTGATAAACTGACCGTGGCCCAGATTGACGATTTTGAAATTACACCAGGGTATCGCGCGTTTAGCGTTAATTTGATCAATGAGCGACAGCGCCGCCCTGCCGCGTTGCGTGACATTCTGGCGTTTCCCGCCGACATTACATTCCTCGATACGGTGCGCGACATGAAGCGCGAGATGATGTTGTTCAACCGCGCGGGAAATAACGATTTTGTTATCCGTGGAATTGCTGTTGAAGTACTTGGGGCGGGTAAATTTTTGCTGCGTCTAACTGGGCCAAAAGGTCGTGATATCGGGCGGCTGGATGTGCTGGCCGAAACCCTTGTTGAACGGTTTAAAACCGATATTGAAGGTCACTATATTACCAAGGCCGCGTTGAAAGTCGCTGCCAAAGGTATGGCGCTAGATTATCTGTCGCGCCTGCGCGCCGCTCCGGAGCGCCTCCCGATTGAAGCTATTCAACCCGCGTCCGAAATCACCGGCACCCTAGCATCTGGTGCGATGTCGCACGGAGCACTTGTGGCATCGGCCCACGAGGCTGTGGCCCATGGCACTAACATGGTTGGTGCTATGTCCAATTCGGGCGAGGGTGGCGAACACATCAGCCGCTACGGTACGATCCGCGCCAGTCGCATCAAACAATTCGCCAGCGGGCGTTTTGGGGTTTGGGCGGGTTACCTTGCTGATCCAAACCTCGAAGAAGTCGAGATTAAGATCGGCCAAGGCGCAAAACCCGGCGAGGGCGGGCAGCTTCCAGCGACTAAAGTCACGGTTGAAATTGCCGCCGCACGGGGCTGTGTGCCAGGGGTTGAACTTATTTCGCCGCCACCGCACCACGACACTTATTCCATAGAAGACCTTGGGCAGTTGATCCATGATGCCAAGGCTGCGCGGGTTCGTGTGGTTGTAAAACTTGTTAGTTCCGAAGGAATTGGAACGATTGCTGTTGGCGTCGCCAAGGCGGGGGCCGACGTAATTAATGTGGCGGGCAATACCGGTGGCACGGGTGCGGCGGCGGTGACGTCGCTGAAATACACTGGCCGCGCTGCGGAAATTGGCATCGCTGAGGTTCATCAGGCGCTGTGTGCAAACGGCATCCGCCAAAAGGTGAAACTGCGTTGTTCTGGCGCGATACAAACAGGATCGGACGTTGTGAAGTGCGCGCTTTTGGGCGGGGACAGTTTTGAATTTGGCACAACGGCCTTGATGATGCTGAAATGCGTGATGGCCAAGAACTGCAACGTGAAATGCCCTGCTGGCCTGACCACAAACCCCGAGGTGTTTGACGGCGATCCGCGCGCCTTGGCGCAATACCTGCTCAACGTTGCCCATGACGTTCGTGGAATTCTTGCTGGCCTCGGCCTTGCGTCACTGCAAGACGCACGGGGGCGGGCAGATTTGTTGCACTTGCTTGATCACCCAGCATCTGTCGGGCGGCTTGACCTGCGTGCGATGTTAACCTGCGTGTCCAATGTTGCGGTGCAAGACCCAACCTACCTTGAAAAAGAATTTTCTATCGATGACGCACTGCTTGAGCACGTTAAAACGCGGCTGGTCGACGGTGGTGAACGTGCAATCGAACTGCGCCTTAATATGCCGTTGAATAACCGTAACAAGACGGTTGGTGGCCAGCTTAGCATTGATATTGAACGGATGCTGAACCACGAACTGAAAGACCTGCCCGCCGCCGCATTTCAAGACATACGCGGACGTCGTTATCTTGATCATCACAGCCTGCGTATCGTTACGAACGGGTCTGCGGGGCAAAGTTTTGGCGCGTTTTGTAATGATGGCATGGTGATGTTACACACTGGCACATGCAACGACGGTGTCGGCAAAAGCGCATCTGGCGGTGAGATCATTGTGCGCAGCCCCGGTGGCGCGGCGGGGCGTGAAAACGTGCTGATTGGCAATTTTGCCTTGTTTGGGGCCACGGGCGGGCGTACGTTTGTACAAGGTCAGGCCGGTGATCGGTTTGCTGTGCGTAATTCTGGTGCCACAGCCGTTGTCGAAGGCGTTGGCGATTTTTGCGCTGAATACATGACTAACGGCGCGATACTTAATCTGGGTGGTTTTGCCAAGGGCATGGGCAACGGCATGTCGGGTGGCTTTGCCTATCAATACGATCCCGACGGGCGCGTGCCTGATATGATCAGCCGCGATTCTGTATTGAGCGGCACGCTTGTGGACGGGTCTGATCACGCTACACTCCACGAAAGCGCGGTAAAACAGTTGTTGGTCTGGCATATTGATGCCACGGGATCGGCCCTCGCGCATCAGCTCCTCGATGATTGGGACACTACGCGCAGCCATGTGGCGTGGATTATGCCCAAAGCCCTGTTGCAATATCAAGACGCCGACGAAATCCTTGCCGCGCGCAGCCGCAAATTTCTGGTGGATGAATTAGCGACCAGCCTAGCCAGCCACCAGGTTGCGCAGCTGAAGGCCGCATGGAAACTGGGGCGCGCGGTGCATCATGGTGGGGTGCCCAATTATGGCGATATGGATACGGATGACATATTTAGCCTGCTCGGCAGCTACATCGTGCTGGAACAGGCGCAGGCGATTGCGGTCAAAAGAGTTGGCACAACGGACCAGATTGCACGCGATAAGGCGGCACGTAACCTGATTCTCACAGAGGATTTTAGCCTTATGTCCGGTTTGGCCAAACACGCCAAGACTTCTGTAGACGGATATGATGATCGCGACCTTGCCGCACTCGTCGCCAATACGCGCTTAAATGATTTCAAACGCGCACTGTCCTTGCGCAATGTTCTGAGCATGGACAGCCCGGGCACCTATGCGTGGATCCTGCACCAAAGTGCCAAAAACCGCACTATTCTGGGCGATGTGCCCAGCTTTGATGCCCTGTTTGTCGAAAATGCGATTGCGGATGTAATCGCCCGTACTGCGGCGGAATAAATGATGAGTGATACAAAAACCAAAATTCCCTACATTCCCCAAGATGCGCCCTTTTCAGGCGAGCAAAAGCAATGGTTGTCAGGATTTCTTGCTGGGATGCATTCGCGGTTGGCTAGTGGTACCAACAACGTGGCTCCGGTGGTGGCGCAGGATGAAATCAAACACCTTGATATCATTTTTGGTACCCAGACAGGCAATGCAGAGGCCGTTGCCGAAGACGCCGCGGCGTTGGCCCGGACCAAAGGGTTCACGCCGCGCATCGCCGAGATGGATGAGGTCGATATGACCCATCTAGCGGCCATGCAAAATCTGATCGTGGTGGTATCAACCTACGGCGAGGGCGAAATGCCCAACAACGCGCATCAGTTTTGGGAGGCATTGTCGGCCAGCACTGCACCAAGACTTGAGGCGTTAAATTACGGTGTTCTTGCTCTTGGTGATACTAGCTATGATGAGTTTTGTCAGGCTGGAAAATTAGTCGATACGCGGCTCGAACAGCTTGGGGCCAAACGGTTGGCCACCCGCGTGGATTGCGATATCGATTTTGAAGATATTGCTGAAAAATGGCTCTCCAACTCGATTCCTGATGTAGGTGCCACTGCGATCGTGACCGAACCCGCTGAGCCGCCCAAGGCAAAAACCGGCTGGGGCCGCAAGAACCCCTATATATCTAACGTTACTGACAACCGCATTTTGTCAGGCGCAGATTCTGCCAAGGAAATTAGGCACATAACCTTTGATCTGGGCGACAGCGAGTTGATATATGAGGCGGGCGACGCCCTTGGCGTTATGCCAGTGAATGCTCCTGATCTGGTACAGGGGTGGATAGATCGATTAAATGTGCCTGCCGACACAGAAATCGACGGCACGAGTTTATCAGACATGCTGAGGACCGGATTGGAAATCATGACGCCAAGCCGCGATTTGATCCTCGCGCTCGAACCTTTGGCGAATGACGATGAACTCACTCATGTGGTGTCAAACGGCGACAAAGAGGTTTTGGAACATTACCTTTGGGGAAAAGACGCCCTTGATCTGTTAAACCTGAATGTGGATTTAACTTTTGATCCCGTGCAGGTCATCGGCTGGCTGAAACCCTTGCAACACCGAGCCTATTCAATCTCTTCAAGCCCGAAGGCGCACGAAGGGGAGGTCCACCTCACCGTGGCTGTGGTGCGTTGGAAGCACAACAACAGGCTCCATAAGGGGGTCTGTTCCACGTTTCTGGCGGATCATATACAAAATGGTGCACCTGCTGGCATTTTTATGTCTCCCAATAAGAGTTTCCGTATCCCGCAAGACGACAGCGTACCAATGATCATGATTGGTCCCGGCACAGGGATTGCACCATTTCGAGCGTTTCTCGAAGAACGCCAAGCGCGGGGTGCATCGGGCGCAAACTGGCTTTTTTTTGGCGATCAACACCGCGCCAGCGATTTTATCTACGAAGAAGAAATAGCGGCATTCAGCGCGGACGGTCTTTTGACCCGCTTGGACCTGGCGTTTTCGCGTGATCAGGTAGATAAAATATACGTTCAACATCGCATGATTGAAAATGGTAAAGAACTTTACTCGCAGCTTGAACAAGGGGGGCATTTCTACGTCTGCGGCGATGCAACACGCATGGCTAAAGACGTGGATGCAGCACTCCATTTCATCATCGAAACCCAGGGCGGCATGAATCCCGAGGCGGCAACCGACTACGTTAACCGACTTAAGCGTGAAAAGCGCTATGTGCGTGACGTTTATTAAAGGCTCACCGTAATGCCAGACCATACACTAACATGACCGGCCCAGTTATTTTTTCAGTGGGGGCCAAGCGCGTCGCTTGTCTGGGTTTGGTGCAGGGTACATCGCTTCCCCAAACGCTGTATGACCTTGACGCATCCATAGGCTTGACGCTCTTGCATGGTGACCTTGAGACGCTGGCTTTGATTGGCACACAGATTAACAGTGGCATCATTAGTACAAACAACGGGGCTGCCTTGCTCAGCCAGGCTGGCGGTTATGCTCCAATGTCAACCACGGCGATGCCCCACCGACTGTCGCGCAAACGGGTAAACTTGCGCGTGGCGCCGAACCGCACTGTCCACCTCGCACGCAGCGGGGTGAACGATAACGGGCGTCAAACCCTTGTGGTGGCAGACGACACGGGCGCGATCTATCACCGAATAGAGGTTGCGGAAACCTACGATAGGGCGGCCATTGCAGCTTTGGACGCTGCTGCTAGGGACAGCGGCCCATCCCAAGCGATCGCACCCACAATGCCGTACGACAATATAGTGTCACTTTCTGCCGTGCGGTGCGCGCGAGCCACATGGGATGGTTGCGATACTGGCCAGCACCTAAACGACATCCTTGCCGATGACGGAAAAACGCGCAGCAAAACCTTACCCCATATTGGTAAAAATAAAGCATGGCCCGTGCTGGTCAAGGCTTTGAAACACTTCATCACCCACTTGCACTCTTCCTCAATCAGCTATGTGCAAAATGTTTCAAGAAACGGGTTGATCCAAAGCATGATCGCGAAAGGTGGCACACCGCGACTGTTGGACCAAATTCTGATGATTCAGAGTGACCACCAGAGTTTTGCACTTGATCTTATGCAAGTGGATAGCGTTTGGGTAACGGCTGTCGGGCCATTTCATCAACTCGAAATGTACGCAGCGGACGGCTGCGCAATAGCCGTGTTCGGCGCAGACCCGAAGGGCGACGTCAGACAGTGGAATGCTCTGTTATGCTCATTGCCACAGTTAGCCAGGGCTTTTTAATGGCTGACCGTTGTGCAGATTGATTTGATAACCATTTGGGCATCTCGTGCTGGATGGCGCTTTAATGATTGCATGGCTTCAGGGTGTCGATGGCTGGCAAAGGCAATCGCTCTGACAATTCCATGGTTGAACCGTTCTTCAAATCTATCAAGGCTGCGCCTACCTTATCCAACGGTGCAGTGTCAAAATTGCGTGGATTTTTGTTGTGAAAGACATAACTCACACTACTCAGATATGCGAAACCAACATCATGGATTATTCTATGGCTAAAACTGTCTCAGATAAAAAGATCACCAGACGCTCGGCCATGGCCATGCTTGCGTCGGGCGCGGCACTCGCGCCGCTTGGTATGGGACTCAAAGGTGCGTTTGCCCAAACGCCCGAAGCCGTCAATATGGTGATCCAGCAAGCGACCTATAAGATCACGGATGCGGCGACAACGGACCTGATTTCTACACGCCCTGATGGCCCGCCCCCCGTGATCCGCATCAAACAGGGTCAACCGTTTACCGCACGCGTCACCAATACTCTACCCGATTACACCACGATGCACTGGCACGGAATCCGCCTTGAAAACGCAATGGATGGCGTCCCTTATCTAACCCAATTTCCGTTCGGCCAAAACGAAACCTTTGAGTATTCTTTTACGCCGATGGACGCGGGTACCTATTGGTATCACCCCCATTGCCTGACGATGAACCAGATGGCCAAAGGCCTCACAGGTGTGTTGATCATTGAGGAAAAGACCGACCCTGGTTTTGACAGTGATGTGGTGATTAACCTGCGCGATTTCCGGCTTCGGCCCAATGGTGAATGGCTTGATCTGTGGACGGCTCGGGGTGCGGCACGTACAGGTACTTTTGGCACCATAATCACCACCAATTGGGAAACCGATCCTGTCTATGATGCTCTAACCGGCGGGCTTGTACGTATCCGGCTGGCCGCCACAGACACCACGCGCATATACAAACCCTACATCCTTGGGGCGGACGGCGTGGTGATCGCAACCGATGGTCACCCTCTGCGCGAGGCGGTGGATTGGCCAACCGCCGCGTCCCCTCATCTTCTGTCACCCGGGCAGCGCATTGATATGGCAATCCGCATGCCCAATATTGAAGGCGCTTATGTTGATATCATGTCCGATGTGCCGGGCGATCCGCGCCGACTTGCGCGGGTTCGTGCCGTCGGAACGCCTGTGGGACGCACTCTCAATGAACTTGCCCCCCTGCATCCAAACGATGTGCCAGAACCAGACCTTGAGAGTGCACGCCTTGAAGAATTCGTTTTTGGCTGGACGCCAGAAGGCGGCGAACAGCAAAACGGGTTTTGTGGTACGCTGGGCTATTCATTCTGGTCAATCAACCGCACGCCTTGGCCCGGGGACGCCGCCGACCCAAACACGCCGGGGGCCGGGCCCCTAGCACAATTTACATTAGGGGAAAGTGTCGTTTTGCGCCTGCGCAACGAAAGCCCAAATGACCACCCTATACATCTGCACGGGTTGGTATTTCGGCCGATCCTGTCGAACAAACGCACGCTGCCGTCCAACTGGACGGACACGGTGTTGCTGACTGAGGGAGAGATCATGGATGTCGCGCTTGTGGCTGACAACCCCGGCGACTGGGCGTTCCATTGCCATATTATTGAGCATCAAAAAACTGGGCTGGCCGGTTTTATCCGCGTTGTTATGTAATTTCTTCCTGTGATGGGCGATCGCAGGTGGGCGCATCATACTTTTGGGTACTGTCAGAGAAAACCGCTTGAGACGGGCAGGGCTAATTTGTAACCATGCCGAATGACAAAACACTCTCCATTTAGCTAAATGAAACCTGGCCCGAGGTTCCTGGACCATCTTTCTTAGGCCCGTGAACCGGGGACCGAGAACGAGGGCTCTATCGGACAATAGAGCAGCCACTCAGTGCCAGCCTATATCGTTGCCTTGGCTCTTTTGGGATCGGTTAGTTTTGCTCGGGTCGCAGTCCGTGGACCAGCGGGGTAGGGGTTACTGTGCCCAATTTCTCCAGCTAAGTCGCAGAACGCAGGACCGGAACCCCCTATCCCAGGGCCCCGCGCCTCGGACCACGGGGCCTTTAGTATTAGCGTTGTAAATTCATTCGGGGGTAATTTTGTTTGGGTTGCCCAACTGAGGAAGCAGACATTGCTTTCGCCAAGCACTTACGGCGGTATTGCCAAGTTGTTTACTCAGCATGACAGCGGTATGCCAACGCTATGAAAATACCGAATAAAATGCCCCGCCTAAAAGGTTTTCGCTATCCTCGTGAGATCATTTCTTACGCGGTTTGGGCTTATCATCGCTTCGCATTGAGTACAGCTGATGTTGAAGATCTACTGGCCGAACGGGGCGTAATTGTAAGCCGTGAAGCAATCCGGCTGTGGATAAACCGCTTTGGTCAACATTTCGCGAAGTGCATCCGTAGAGATCGCCCGCGACCGAACGATAAGTGGCATTTGGATGAGGTTGTGATCACGATCCGCGGCAAGAAGCACTGGTTGTGGCGCGCGATCGACGCGAATGGCGAGGTCCTTGATATTATTGTACAAACACGCCGAAATGCCAAAGCTGCAAAGCGGTTTTTCCAAAGACTGATCGCCCGGTTTGGTGAACCCAGGGTCGTCATCACCGACAAGTTGCGCAGCTATATCAAACCGATCAAAATACTGGCCCCGGATGCTGACCACCGCGCACATAAAGGCTTAAATAACGCGATCGAAGTGTCGCACAGGCCGACACGCAAACGGGAGAAGATATTTGGCCGGTTCAAATCACATCGGCAGGCTCAAAGATTCTTGTCTGCGCATGACCAAATCAACCTGATCTTCCGACCTCGCCGCTACCAACTCACATCAACCTCATACCGCCACGCCCGCACCGATGCGTTCAGCCTCTGGTCTGATTACACTGTCGAAATGGCAGCATAAACCAACCTTTGCCAATGTTTCACAATCGGCCACTAACAACTTGGCAATACCGTTAAGAGACTGGAACGT
>Ga0308019_10002227_pt1 | contig 11195 bp, 13 predicted proteins | sample Neamet284_FD_203135 | JGI IMG/M metagenome (GOLD analysis project Ga0308019, IMG submission 203135) | Marine microbial communities from water near the shore, Antarctic Ocean - #284 | ecosystem: Environmental > Aquatic > Marine > Unclassified | place: Southern Ocean | collected 2014-10-01
TCGTAAGTTGTCACCCCACCAGCTGTCGCAGCAAACGCTCTGGTCATGTCTGTAGATTCAGCGAACGATTCGAACGATTCGTGAACTACCACATTCGCAAGATCACGATAGTCCAAATAAGCTCGTCGTAATGCCTTCTCGCTTAGGTCGAACCCCAACGGTTCAACCAAGTGCAGCCGTGCACCAGTGTTCGCACACAACCGAATGATGTTGCCGGTGTTCTGAGGTATTTCTGGTGCGACTAACACCACGTTGAATGGCATCTACGTTTCCCTACGATCGACTGAATACAAAATCTCAAACTAAAGCACGTTGCTAGAAAGTTCACGTACTTAAATACTGGAACCCGACTATAAGCCGGGCTCCAGTGTAGTTCTATTATCTTGCCAAGTGAGAGAACGATCATCTTCCGGCTAAATCCGAAATAACGACACGTTACCCGTTGGTCTTCTTCCATTCTTCGTACTCAACCTTACCCTCGTCAGAAAGTGGGTAATACTTTCGAAGATCTCCACCCTCGGAAAGCTTAATTTTCGTGAAATCTTCCCACTCAGCATGCTTACCGCCCGCCTCGGCAAGCTGTTCAGCGAGTTCTTTTGGAACAACCACACAGCCATCATCGTCAGCGATCATAATGTCGCCAGGCATAACGAGCGTTCCGGCGCAGTCGATCGGCACGTTGTAGGCGTACGGGAACTGGACGGTCTGGGTGTGTGAATATGGAGTTACGCCGGTGAGCCAAATACCAAGGCCGGTTTCTTTGGCACCGCGTATATCGCGTATCGCACCATCGATAATGATGCCCAATCCACCTCGACCCTTGAGATACGTCAGCATCATGTCGCCAAAAACACCACTCGTGTTTTCGCCTCGACCATCGACAACGATGATGTCGCCAGCCTGAGCGTGGTACAAAGCGTGGCGATGAACTTGTGATTCTGGATCTCGATATTCTCCTTCAGGGAATTGATCTTCACGCTTTGGAAGGTATTGAAGCGTTATGGCAGGTCCCACGACCGTCGTACCAGGAGTAAACGTCTTGATCCCGTCGAGAACCGATGCATTGATTCCAAGCTTCCTAAGTTCACCCGAAGCCATTGCGCTTCCAATTCCCTGCAGACGTTTTATCAAATCCGGCGAAGGACGTTCAATTTCAATTTTAGGAATAGGAGTTTTAATGATCATGTATTGGGTCTCGAATATTGAGTAGATGTATGAAATAACGAGTCGAACGCAATTTACGCTCTTCCCACAGGTTTAGTTGCGTTTATTCGATCTGCCCCACAGCATCATCTCGATGCTCGGCCAGATGACCACGCATCGTATCTAGTAGCGCCACTGTGGCTCGCACATAGCTCACGCGATCTGAAAGCAGGTGCTTACCAGCCGCCCTTGCACGCTTTTCGAGATAGGCATGAGCGTTTTTTACCTTCTCATGACTGGGCTCACCCGGAACGCCTAGAGACGACGCCATATCGTTCTGACCAAACGTTATGCAATGAATTCCAGGCACCGAAACAATCGCATCCAAGTTCTCGATGCTCTTCTGGCTTTCGAGCTGCGCGATAACGAACATATTGTCGTTCGCATCGGCGATATAGCCCTTGTTGCCGCCAAACTTGTCATTCATCGCCGGCAGGTAGTCGTAGTAGTGACCTCTACCAGGCCCCCACGATCGTTTTCCTGCGGGAGTGTAGTAGCACGAATCCGACAGAACCTGCGCTTGCTCGCCGCTTTCAACGCCAGGCCCCTGAATACCTTGCACGCCACGCGCCAGATACTGCTTGATTGGAACCGCATCGACCGATGGTACACGAGCCGTAACCGTCATTCCAGCAGCATTGGCTACACGACATATCTCGTCGATTTCCGAGAGATCGAAGTGCCCTTGTTCGCCGTCAAGATCGACACCATCCATACCAGCGAGCAGAGCAAGCTCAACAAGTTCGGTTGAAGGAAAGTGCATCTGCAAGAAATGCGCTTTTCGACCTTCATTGTTCGCCGAGAAAATACGATTAGTTGGCAAGCCGGTTCTCCTGATATTCCTATGGATCGTGCGAACCCGGAGTATAGCGTCGCAGCAGGCAGGTTAACAACACAAAGCCAGCGAGATCGATCAGAAACCGAAGCTATGAGAACCAACCTCAAGAATACAACTGTTCAGCAAGCACATCGACCATTCCTCCCCTAGAATCGAACAATGCCTAAAAAAACGAATCTAGTCTGGCTTGATCTTGAAATGACTGGTCTCGGCGACGAACAGGTGATCGTTGAGATCGCATCGCTCGTAACCGACGCCGACCTCAACATCCTCGCCGAAGGTCCTGAACTCGCCATTCACCGTACGCCTGAAGAAATGGCACGCATGGAAGATTGGCCAGCTAATCAGCACAAAAAATCAGGACTGCTCGACCGTATCGAGGCTTCAGAAATCGATGTCGCAGAAGCCGAACGGCAGACTCTCGAATTCGTAAAGAAGTGGACTCAAAAAGGCAAGGCGCCTTTATGTGGAAATTCGATCTGGGTCGACCGACGTTTCCTCCACAAGGAAATGCCGACTTTCGAGGACTACCTGCACTACCGAATGATCGATGTTTCGTCGTTCAAAGAAGTGATCGAACGGTGGTACCCAAAAGGTGAACGTCCACCGTCCAAAAAAGGCACACATCTGGCGATGAATGACGTGAAAGAAAGTGTCGAAGAGCTGAAGTGGTACCGCGAGAATATGTTCAAAAGCGCTGACGCAGAGTAGCGAAGTACTTATTCCCTATTGCACCGAATACCCACCGTCGATCGGGATCGATACGCCCGATACGAACTGTGATGCGTCCGAAGCGAGGAATATCGCCGTTCCAGCCAAATCTTGAGGCTCACCCCAGCGTCCAGCCGGAGTTCTGCCCTCAATCGCTGCATAGCGATCTGGGAATAATCGACCGAACTCGTCAGTCATTTCGGTCACAATCCAACCAGGCAAAATTGCGTTCACCTGCACGTTGTACTTAGCATACGCAATCGCACAACTCTTCGTGTATTGAACCACTCCGCCCTTGCTCGCTGCGTAAGCAGGTGAATAAGCTGAGCCAAATATCGACATCATCGATCCAATGTTAATGATCTTGCCACCGCCACGTGATTTCATCAGCGGGAACGTAAGCGACGTCACACTGTGCATGCTCGTTAGGTTCGTGTCGATAACGTCCTGCCAGTCTTCTTCAGAAAGAAGATGTGGCTCGTCGGCTCGTTTGTTAGTGCCGGCATTGTTGACAACAATATCCAATCCACCGAACTTCTCAACCGTAGCGTCAAGAGCCGCCTGGATCGATGGCCTGTCAGTGACATCACACTGCACCGCCAGCGCTCGATCTCCAGCACCACTCGCCGCTATCTCTGCAACAGCCGAATCCAGCTTGGATACTGTTCGAGCAGCCAACACTACCGATGCGCCCTGATCGACAAAGCCCTTCGCCATACCCAGTCCAATACCGCCGTTACCGCCGGTTACAAATACGACTTTATTTTCCAAGCTGAACATGTTGTATATCTCCTATGATCTGAATATGCACGGCATTTTACGTGAAGCGTTATGAAAAACGAGGCAGTAAAACCCGAAAGATCCCATAGTTCATTGTTCATCTGCTTGCCATGCATAAGACCGCAGCACTGGAAAATTCGGAATAGAATTTCCACGGTCAGATTCGATCCGCTTAGAAACGTTCAAATTACAGCTCCACTACAAAGAAAACCATGCAGACTCTCCCGAACCCTAACGGCATGCCCGAAGCACTCCAAGGCGTAAAAGTGCTCGATTGCTCACAGATCCTCGCTGGCCCGTTCTGCAGCATGCTCCTCGCTGACATGGGCGCCGATGTGATCAAGATCGAAAAGCCAAACGGCGGCGATGACACCCGGCGTATGGGACCTCCGTTTATCGACACTGAATCAGCTGCGTTTCTAGCGATGAACCGAAACAAGCGCAGCATGGTGCTCAACTTTAAAGAGTCAGCTGGTGTCGAAGCGATGAAAAAACTCGTCAAAGATGCCGACATCATCATCGAAAACTATCGTACTGGCGTGATGGAACGACTGGGACTCGGCTACGAAGATCTAAAAGCGATCAACCCTGGAATCATCTACTGCTCGGTATCTGGATTCGGTCGCACAGGTCCATACGCCAAGCGTGGTGGATACGATCTGATTGCGCAGGGCATGAGTGGAATCATGAGTTTCACTGGCGTACCAGGAACTGCTCCCGTGAAAGCCGGTGTGCCCATTGCCGATATGAATGCTGGAATGTTCTCAGTTTACGGCATTCTTACCGCCTACATAAACAAACTCAAAACTGGCAACGGGCAATATTTGGAAATTTCGCTTCTCGAAGCAGCGCTTGCGTACACGGTATGGGAATCCGCCGGCTACTTCGCCACCGGCGAAGTAGCCGGCCCCCTCGGGTCTTCTCACCGTAACTCTGCGCCCTACCAGGCTCTAGAAACGTCCGACGGGCACATCATTGTTGGTGCGCCTAATCAGCCGAACTGGGAACGACTCGCCATTGCATTCGGTTGCGAAGAACTCATCGCACGCGAAGAGTTCAAAGACAATGCTGGCCGATTGGTAAATCGCGCCAAGCTCGAAGAAGAGCTACAGGTCAATACCACCAATAAGACCACCGATGAATGGCTGGTAATCCTTGAGGAAGCAGGCGTGCCAGCAGGTCCAATCCTAAATATGGAGCAAATATGGGCAGATCCTCAAGTTCAAGATCGAGGCATGGAAGCCATTCTGGAACACCCTACGGCTGGCACGACCAAAAACATAGGGCTTGCCGCTAAGTTATACGGAACGCCAGGAAGAATCACCAAGCCTGCACCGTTGCTCGGACAGCACACCAGCGAGGTCTTACTGGATGCTGGCTATAGCGAATCAGATATCTCAGCAATGGTCGAAGCGGGCGCAGCAGTTACCAACGACATCGAATAGAACTATAAGCCTAGGTAGACGGCTCTAACGGGTGTCGAACTCGGCTCGTAGATAGTTCACCAGATTCCACATTTCGTATTCAGTAAGTGTACCGTCTTGACTGGGCATACCGGATTGAGCTATTCCGTCTCGAATGAACTCAAACAGAATAGTATCGGTGTGCAGCGGCACATGAACAATCAAGTCAGATGGTGGCTTCGGAAGTCCAGCACCTGCCGGTCCGTCACCTAGCCCTGCAACACCGTGACAACCCGCACACGCCGTTGCGTATACCGGTTCACCCATTGCCACCGATTCTGCAGTTGGTGGGAACGGATTACGAATATCTTCGATTAGACCAATCCGCAAAACCTGTACGTTCAACACGAACAGCAATCCAAGAACTGCGATCACCACACCCGGAGCCATAAGCCCCTTTTGTGCACCAGAATTCGTGAATATCGCAGGTATGATCTTGCCTCTCACACCGATTACAACAATAAGCACACCGATCAGCAAAAGTTGAACTCCAAACAACAAATTCGCCCTATCGATGTCAGGCTTGATCGAATCGGCAGCTGTGGCGGTTGATCGAGCATCGAATCTGAACGCAGTTCGAGAGTCAAACGCGTCATGACGCTGAACCACGACCTCTGCCTGATACTCGCCAGCGATGTTCAACCGAGCGTCGTTCAGTCGCCAGATGCCGGCACCTGTATCTTCCAACGAAACCATAGGTTCACCCAAATCATCGTCAACGAATTTGAGACGCACGCGAACATCGACTGCGTTTTCGATCGCTTCACCAGTAAGTTTCGTGATTCTAACGATCACATCGTTGGCACCAACTTCAGCCGGGTTAATCTTAATATCGAACTCGGTGCCATCAGCAACATCGTGATAAGCAGCTTTTTCATCAGCACCAATTCCCGTTCGCCCTGCGTATTGCCTAGCAGGCTCTAAACTCGCTAGCCACCCGACCACAGCGAATATCAAAACGGCTATCACCGATTCGATCACTAGTGATCGTCCAAGCGACTTCTCGCCACCCACCCCGAACCGTTTAGCAAGCTTGAAGCCGTTGTAAGCAGCGAATCCGAACAACGGGGCGATTAGAGCCAGTTTCCCAACTAGTAACCAGCCATACGGCGTTGCTATCGCAGATGGAACAGTGACCTGCATGTAGCTCGAGAAAATCCCCGTTATTACCAAAACGCCAGCACTTAGCAATCCAAAAACCGTGAATCGAGAAATCGCTGAATCGAACAGATCAGACGCCTCTGAACTACCAAGTTCACGAATAAACACAGGAACTGCAATTGCCAGATAAATAACTCCACCAAGCCACACCATCGATGCTACGAGGTGAATGAAATCAGTAAAAGTAGCAAGCATTTTGATCTCAGACGGCGATGCAGCGTTGTGACTGCTAGCGGCAATTAGAGCAAGGAACACCAACCCAATAACAGTCGCAATATGAGCTGTCACTGAATCGGCCGTTAGTGAACTTTCAATCTCAGGCTCGGTACCTTCTTCGTCCGATTCGTACACGCCGGTAGGCACAGCAGAGCGTTTCGCAAGAAAGAACAGAATCCCGATTCCGATTACAGCGATCAGACGGTACGTCCACAATCGTCCCCAACCACTATCGAACGCAACTGATTTCAATACTTCAAAATTAGGCGCAAATGCAGAATTTACAGAAAGAACACTTGCTTGCTGCAACAGCTGACCAAGCATCCCTATTACAAGCATCACGAGTGAGATCACAGCGATTCGTGACCATGCTGCTGAAACTGCAACTCCTGCTGATTGCCAGCTATCTTTGGCAGCCCCGCTGTAAACAATCGGAATACCGATCGCCAGCTCAAAAGTTAGTCCACCAATCACGATAGCTGCGGAAAGAAATACCACCCATCTGATCCACGGATCCGCGACAGTCTGCAATAGCGGCTGTTCGACTGCTCCAATATCCGCCCCGGCCGATAGCGGCTCGCCAACGGCAAATACGAATGAACCGATGACTTTGTGACCGTCGATCGACGAAAGGTTCTTCCAAATGACGGTATAAGTGCCGTTTTCTAGTTCGGGTAACCCCACCGACATCACCGATGGCTCTGATAGATCACGGGTCGAATCATCGAGGTCAACTCGCTCGGCAGCCGAGTTCAACACGGTCACAACGCTAAACGACTCTTCAATAGGTTCGCTGTACCAAATAACCACACGACTGGGCGAAGTTTCAAGTTCGCTGTTGGGTGAAGGTATCGAATTAATCTGGTTGGCGTGTGCATCGACGCTCTTGCTCTGAGAAGTGAGCAAAACGAATATTGATGCGAGAGCGATCAGCCCGAGAAACGATCGGAAAACTAGCGGGTTTTGTTCAAACAATCGACTCAACGCTTACGTCGCGCCTTTCTCTTTTTCCGTCGCTCTTCTTTGCTTTTACTAGCCTTCCATGAGAGGAAACCTAACGCAATTAAAAGCAGACCAATCCCACCAAAAATAATCGCCTCGTCATACGGTCCGCCAACTCCATGGAGTAACGGTAATCGAGTCATTTCAATCGAAATCAGTGTAATTTTAATCTCCTAAGCGTGAATTACGCTTTTTTACCCGAACGCTGGAATGCTAATCCACCGAGCACTAATCCGATAAGACCTAGAACCAATGCAAAGACAGCCAATGTATTTGCACTTGAAGCAGAATCGGCAGCATCTGAAGCATCCGTTACGGCAGTGTTGGCAGCTTCAATAGCGCCACGTGCGGCGTTCTCTGTTTCACGAGGTGCGGACAACTGAACCGGGAATTGAATTTCTGTAGAAGAAGTCACTTCGTCAAACGTCGTATTGCTTGATTCGAAGCTCTCGTCGATCGTCTGCCCTTCGATATCGCCGAAGAAACGGAAGTTGTAAGCACCAGGTGAAGTCGGAATGAACTGAGATTTGTACTGACCCGGTGAGTTCCAGACCTCGTTCAAATCCATGATTTGCGAAACCGATGATGCAACGTGAGTTACTTCAACTTGAAGCGTGGTGACACCGATCACTTCGTTCAGTGCAACAGGTGCGTCGACTTCTCGAGTCACATCACTAAGAGGACCACTCATTACAACCGTTTGTTCACTCATGTGGTTCTCGAATTTGACCGCCGTTCCAGTCTGGATCATAACCATTGCTGGGACGAAACCATTTTCGTGAATCTCGACAACAACTTCAGCCGCTGTCGGATTGTCGTGACCAATCATGATCGAACCCTGGGTCTCAATAGGATGAGCATGGAACGAAACGGTTAGATCTTCGAAATTGTGATCGAATATGAACTCATAAGAATCACCAGCAGCCAATTCGTCGACGAATACTCCGCCGTGCGATACGAGATCGATTTCCGTTGCCATTCCATCGCCCATCGACATATCCATGCCGTCATCGTGGGCGTGAACCTCTTCAACAAGCAGCGATGTGATCCCCAGTGAAACCCCATTCAACATTCCTTCGACGGCAGGTTCATTTATGAACCCTACGACGAAGTTATAGTCACCAACATCTCGCCCCTCGTGAGCGAGTACGGTGCCGGTTCCAAGTACAGCGAAAAGGACAGTAAGTAAAAGTGCAGCTCGTGTGCGATAAGAAAACAGAGACATTTTAGCTCCTAACTAGTAATCGATCTCTATTGAGACGATTCGAATAAACCAAACATTGCGCAATTAGGCGCGTCGTGGTGGTCTATCCAAAGGAGCGATCGTTTCGTTGTCGGGGACGAAGGATTCGCCGACCTGAATTGCGACCAAGTGAGAGTCGAAATCTGGCACTAACGACTCTAGAGCCGCTCCATCTAGTGTCAGCGGGCTATGAGACCCCGTTATCGACGTGCTGGTGACAGATAAGCCGTCACTGGTCGTTTCTCCGGAGGAATGATCGTGATTGACCAGCGAGTGATCGTGAATATTCGTATCTTCTCCAACAAATACATGAGCGTGAGCGGGTGAACGATCGGCGTAGTGATGGTCTATCACAGGCCCCAAAACCGGCGTCAACAATCCCAGCACCATTGCAAGCGGTACAAAACTCATCCCAAACGAGAAACCCATTCGCACAAATCTATGTTTAGTCCGTATTGCCAAAAACCTTAAGCCCATTTAGTCGTAATGATGGCGCTTCACGCATGCATCAGTTTACCGATTCTATTATCCAAGCATGCACGTTCAGTGTCCGCCCGAGCAACTACGCTGCATAAATATACTGTTGCGGAATTGCTCGACTAAGGCAAGAACGATGTTTACGCAAATTATCGGTGAGTCACAAGCTTGGAAATTGCTTAACAAATTCCATTTTAACGGTACGATTCGCCAAGATTTCATTACCGTCGCAACTCAGGAGTCAAAAAGCTCCCAGCAGGAATACCATGGCAAAACGCATTAACCGCGCAATCGAACTCCTTGAGCAAGACCAGCCGATCTATTACGATGGAGGTCACACGGGTCACGTACTTACATACGAACAAGGACTCAAAGATGCACACACGTGGGCCGACTACATCAACGTAGGCATGGAACATGGTGCGTTCGATATGACCGGACTCGACAACTACATGAACGGTCTCATCGATGGTGGTCCTACCAACAGCGGACACCGCACCCCTCCTGTAATCGTCGAAACACCAGTAGAGGGTTCATCGGAAGAAATAATCCGATTCAACGCATGGCAGTTCCGAATGGTTCTTGCCCGCGGCGTTCACGGAATTCTTCTTTGCCAAGCAGAAACACCAGACGCAGTACGAGCGTTCATCGAATCGTGCCGTTACCCAATCAACATGAAGGGTGTCGGATACGGGCTCGAACGGGGAACACGCGGAGTCGGTTCGCAACCAACGTCCGCTCCTGTTTGGGGTATCGATGCCGACACTTATGTCGACAAAGCCGACCCTTGGCCGCTCAACCCTGAAGGTGAACTACTTTTGGGAGTAAAGATCGAAACAGTTCGGGCACTCACCAATTGTGAACAAACTCTCTCAGTACCAGGACTTGGATTTGCTGAATGGGGACCCGGTGATCTTTCGATGTCTTTCGGAATCAAGCGTGACCCATCCAAGCCACTGGATCCTCGGATGGTCGAAGCTCGTGAAAGAGTAAAGAATGCTTGCAAGGCGAATGATCTTGCGTTCCTCGATGGCTGCACACCCGAAAACGTCGCCGACAAAATCGATGAGGGCGTGAGGATTATCGCAGGGCATCGAACCGACACTGCAGAAGCAGGCCGAGCCTACTCGAAACGGACGATGCCGGTATAGGAACAGCCACAGCTCCCTCTCTCTTACTCTTTATGTGGGAGAGGGCTAACAAAATTCTCCCGTACTCATAAACCCCAAAATGATCAACAAAAAACTCATAGACAAAGTCCGCCCCAAGATCGAGACGTCACTTGGCTACCCACTTCCTGAGCAGGCAGTCGATTCTCCCTCTCTCGGTGCCACACCTGAAGGTGCCGACACCGGAGGTTTTTTTGCAGTGCGAATCGACGATGTCGTAGCCATTTCAGCTCGTCCTGAATGGCACGATAAACTTCGACATATCCTCAACGATATTCACCCTGACCTACTGTTCTCTGTCGCAGGAGCGTTCGAGATCAGTCGTCTAACGCTACCTGATGGAGTTGCAATCTGGGGTCCAGTTCCTTGCTATGTTGCCGATGAATCGACTTGGAAGCCGGTGAACGATCCCCGAGTGGTAAAACTTTCTAAAAAGCAGGTCGGCGAGATCAACTGGAGCATCTTCTGGCACTGCGTTAGTCCTAAATCACTCGCTCATTTTGGTATTTACGAAGGTGAACAACTGGTGGCACTTTCTACAGTCAACGACAATGGGTTCAAGGTTTACGAAATAGGCGTTGATACCGTTCAAGGCTCACAGGGACAGGGACAGGGAACCGCGGTCGTCAGCGCAGCCGGTGACTGGATATTAGAACAAGGAGCAACGCCTTTTGCGAGCGCAGCAGATTGGAACATCGCCTCAGGTCGGAATTTACGCCGACTCGGACTCACATACACCTACTCGACCCTTATCAGTTGGAAAGGCAAGTTCATGGTCCCTCCTCAACCTATTGGCCAGCCACTCCCTGACTACGCGGTATACGACTATTATCCACGATGGGCAATGAACAAAGATATTCTTGAAAATCCCGACTAACCGAACCGAATACTAAGCGCCGTACGAACGATGTTCGATTGACTCACCAGCCGAA
>Ga0308019_10002230_pt1 | contig 11190 bp, 10 predicted proteins | sample Neamet284_FD_203135 | JGI IMG/M metagenome (GOLD analysis project Ga0308019, IMG submission 203135) | Marine microbial communities from water near the shore, Antarctic Ocean - #284 | ecosystem: Environmental > Aquatic > Marine > Unclassified | place: Southern Ocean | collected 2014-10-01
TCTGAAATTGCTATATGTAAAGTGTCACCTTCTATTTTAAAAGGAGCAATAAAATTCATGTTTATATAGTTAGAGGGTAATATCTTTTTAACCTCTTCATCTGGAACTAAAGTAGAAAGATCTACTATTTCTAAAGATTGTTCTTTAATTAATATATCTAATATCTGCTGCTCATTAGTTAACTCTAAGTCAAATAGAGTTTCAATTTGAGTTTTGTTTGTATCCGCACTAGCTTTTTTTATTTTTACTAAATCTAAACCTGTAATTACATCATGATCTATAAGAATATTAATAATGTTTACTTCACTATCTCTACTTATCTTAAGCATTACAAGACCCTTGCAGCAATAAATACCAACAATTCATCCAGCTCATCTTTTTTTCCTTTAGATTTAAATAAATTACCAATAACTGGTACGTCTCCAAGCCCTGGTGTTTGTTCTTTACTTTCTGATAAAACATTTTTTTTAATTCCACCAATCACAACGATATCTCCATCAGCAACTAAAAGCTTTGTTATAATTTCCATTTTGTTAATTGGCGGTTCATCTGCAGATGATGATGTGTCTGGAGTGTCATTATTAACTTTAATATCAAGTAAAACATTTCCATCACCTATAATCGATGGTGTGACCTGCAATACCAATGCTGCGTCCTTAAATGCAGTGGATGCTCCCTCTGCACCTACAGTTGTGTAGGGTATTTGTTGTCCTTGTGTAACAGTTGCCTTCATATTATCTAAAGTAAAGACTTTAGGGTTAGATATTGTTCTACCTAAACCCATTGATTCAAGGGCTGTAATTTCGACTTTTAAAACACCTGTAGTGGTTTTTCTTAAAAGACCAATACCACTAGTTGCTCCTGTTACTGGAAAGTTACTTAACGAGTCTGTTGCTGCACCCAATCCTGAAGCTAGCCCTAGATCAGCACCTTGTTGACTGCCGGTGCTAGTACCAGCAAGACCGCCTGCTACTCTTCCTTTGTTACTGTAGTATCCACCTAATCTTGCTCCTAAAGCTCTTTCAAAGTCTGAGTTGGCCTCTACTATAAAAGCTTCAATTAAAACTTGTTTTGTTCTTATATCAATCTCTCTAATTACTTTATCAACTATATCTAAATCATTTTTTTTTCCTCTGACAATTATTGATCTTGTAGTTTTTTCTTCAGTAACTTGAATTGGCAAGTAAGAGTCGGAATCTGTAAACAGTTCAATAAGGGTTTTTTTGGCGTCAGTTGGTGTTATATAATATAGTTTAAACATTTCAGAAAGAATTGGCTCTATAGAATCTTCTAACTCTACTTTCTTCTTAACTGCAGCTGCACGACTAGATTTATACCCTTCTTGTTCAGTTAACGTTGCTGGTGAATGAATTCTGATTAAATTACTATTCACATCAATATCTGCAGCATAATTCTTAATGTCTAAAATAGCTTGAAATGCTTTATCCCAAGGGACATCAACTAGCTGTGCCGAAATTTCTCCTGCAACTTCGTCTCCAACTAATATATTTATTTCTCCAATTTTACCCATAAGTTTCATTGTTTCTCTAAAATCTAAATTTTGAAATTTAAAAGTTATTCTTTGTTTCAGATTCTTATATTCGGCAGGTATTAGAAGGTAATTTTTAGATGTTTGAGAGGAAATTCTTTTTCTTTTTTCAAGTTTAGTAGTATCGCCAAAAACTGGTTTTGGACCCATATCAATTGTTTTAGCAATTTCAGTTTGACCAGCTTTTCTAATATCAGACTTTATTAAAGGTGTGTTATGCTTAAATGGTTTTGATTTTTTAAATTTGCCATTCGTTGTACACCCCGTCAAACCAATAACTAAAATCAAAAAATAAAAAAATAATTTTATCTGTTTAGTATTCATTGGTTTCCACTATTTCATTTTTAAAATTAATAATAACATATGAGTTGTCTGTTTTTTTAAAGATTGCTTCATTCAACCTTAAGTCAACTAATTTAAATCCTTCATATAACTCTTCATTTAACTGAAGTACTATCATGTTGCCATCTGTGTTTATAAGAGAAATATAACTCTCATACTTTCCAGAAATTATCCCCAATAATTTAAAATTGTATATGCTAAGTTTATTTTCTAACTCATCAGCATTATTAGATCCTACATTAGTATTATTAGCAGAGTTTGATCCAAGATTTCCTTGAAAAGGATTATTCAAAGGCAATTCTTCATCAATATCTATAGTTTTTTTAATATCTTCAGCAAAACTTAGTTGAAGACTAAAAAGAGATAGAATTACAATTAATAAAAACTTTTTAAAAAAAATCACTTGTCACTCCTACTATTGATAGTTCACCTGAAATAACTATAGCACTAGATTTATCATTTTCTAGCTTAATAACCTCTTTATCAAAATTTAACATCTTATCTGACTTCGATAGCTCTCTTTTAAACTTAATGTAGCCTAAAAAGTTACCTCTTATTTCAAAATCAACTGGTATTACATAATATGAAATATTTAGCTTTGTTGCTTTTTTTGGTTTCTTTTTTGCAATCTCACCTTTTGAATTTGTAAAAACAGGTCTTGGCTCTTTTTTATTAATTTTACTAACAGTTAACCCATTAACACCAGCATACTGACTTAAAGTTTGATATAATCCCTCAACTTCTTCTCTAGTGTGAAATAAAGTAGAGTTTTTTTCATACAAAGGTTTTATTTTTTTTATTCTTTTATTAATTGTTATCAAATTTTTTTTAAAATTTATTATTTCTTCTTTTTTTAAATTCATCTCACTTAACAGAACTTTTTTTCCTTCAACAATAGGGTTTAAAATAGCATAATAAATAATCAAAAATAAAAGAGAGGCACCAAATATTGATCCATATTTAATAACTACTTTTTTGTCTAAACTTAAAAGTTTTGCCTTAATATCTTCGATGTTAATATTGTTTATATCCATTAGCTTTTATATTTTATGTTTACTAAAATTTTAAAGCCTTTTCTAACTTTGTTACCTCTGCCCTGAGAATTAGGTAACGTCATTGTTGCTAGAGAAGCTTGATTAATTAAACTTTTTGTATTTAGGTTTCCTATTAGTTTTAAAATATCTTGGTCACTTGTTGCACTTCCTTCTATTATAATTTTTGTTTTTCCATCGTAATTTATTGAGTTAAACTGCACTCTATTAGGCACAGAGGTCGCTATTTGAGCTAAAATTCTATAACTAATTGTTTTATTAGATTTAATAGATTTGCTTAATTTCAGTGTTTTATCCATTACATTAAATTCTTTTGAAGCATCTAAAAATTTTTTATTTAGAGACTTATGCGCTGCACTCACTTCGTCAAATTCAAATAGTTTAGAATTGTAAGTTTGAATATTCCAAAAAGACAAGCCAAAAAGCAAAATATAAATTAACCCAACCAATCCAACTGTTCCCTTAAAAGCAAAATTTGAAAAAATTTGCATTTTCTTTTTTGCCATCATGCTGTTTCTATCTGGCAAAAGGTTAATATTTTTTACAGCTGTTACAAATTTATAGTACCCAAATATATCTAACTTTCTAAATGCTAGACCAATTACAGTTGATAAGTGAGATCTATTTTTTTTATCTATACTTTCACTTAACTGTTGAGGTATTTGAATTCTATCTAATGGGTCAAATAAATTAAATCCTGTGTTCATCATACTTTTTCTAAAATTGCCAAGGTAATCTTGGACACTTTCAAGATCAGATATAACTTTTATTGATCTAATTCTTTTTTCGTACTTAGACTCAAAGTCACTTATAGCTTGTTTGACTTGAGTAACATACCTTCTGACAAGTGAATCCATTTCTTCTTGGTTGGTAGATTCTTTTAAGGTTTTTCTGTCTTGTGCTCTTATAAAAATGTCAGTTATGATTGGATTGTTTTCATAAAGGATCATTAAATAATTTTCATCTAAGCCAAATTCAAGGATAGCAGTAAGAGAAGATTCTTCAATTGTCCCTGCTAGCTGATTTATTTGATCTACTGACGATTTTATTGCAAAACATTTTACATCTATGATTACTGGGTTTAATCCACCCTTTTTAATTATTGATGTATAATTGTTAATATCTGATAATTTTGATGCTACAAACAGGATGTCCATAGTGTTTTGCTTTTCATGCCTTGCTATAATTTGGTGAAAAATGGAATAATCATTTAAATTATCTGTTAATTGAATAAGATTTTCCCAAAGAGAATCTGTCTCAACAGCTTTTGTTAGCTCAACATCTGTCATGAGCGGTGCTGTTACTACACGAATGATTGCACTAGTTACAGGAATGGCAAACGCAGCATTAGTAGCAGTCATTTTTGCTTTCTGTAAAGCTACTTGCAGCTCATTTCCTATTAAATCCTGATTATCTAAAACTGTTGCCTCGTCAGGTAAATTGATTTTATGTAAATAGAATTTTTCTAATACCCATGAGTTATCTTTATTTCGATTAACTTGTGAAAGTCTTATTTCTTTAGTTGTTAATTCAACACCTATAACCTCTTCACCTTCTACGGCAGATTTTCCAAGTTTACTTCCTAATTTTGATTTTATTTTATCAAAAAAACTACTTTTACTTTTTTTAGAAGATGTTGGTGCGATCGTTGAGTTTTTTGACTCTTGGTCTGAGGTAGGATTTTTTTTTTTAAATAAGTTTTTTAAAACATTCATCATGATGCAACTGACTATATACTTGAAATTTTTTAAATCTCCAAAATAAATGTTTATTATATAGAGTATTCAATTAAGCTAATATAGACTCGTATTTATAGTTAAAAAAAATTTATACAATGTAAGAAAGGCGACATGTTTGAAAAATTAGAAGAACTTGCTAAAAATAATAAAAAAATATCAGACTTTCATTTAAGAGCTGGTTCTGTTTTGGCGTATAGAGAAACAGGTGAAATTATAAAAGCTAAAGAAGTAATGGTAAGCCCTCAAGACTTACAAGATCTTCTTGCAATGAATTGTAATGAGAAAGAGTTAGCAAAGTTTGAAAAAACACATGAATTAGACTCTGCTATTATGTTGAGTGGGTTAAGGTTTAGAGCTAACTTCTACAAAACAATTAATGGTCCCGCTGCAGTATTAAGAAGAGTTGAAAGTAAAATACCAGAAATGGATCAATTTGATTTACCACAAGTACTTTATGATATTGTAGATATGCATAAAGGTTTGGTTTTGGTTACAGGTCCAACAGGATCTGGAAAATCAACAACATTGGCTGCAATAGTGAATGAAATTAACAAAACAAAAAATCATAATATTATAACTGTTGAAGACCCTGTAGAATTTATTCATAAAGATCAACAAAGTATTATATCTCATCGTGAAATTGGAAAACAAACTGAATCTTTTGCAAGTGCTCTAAAGGCTGCTTTAAGAGAAGATCCAGATGTAATTTTAATTGGAGAGATGAGAGACTTAGAAACTGTTGGTCTGGCACTTACGGCAGCTGAAACAGGTCACCTTGTTTTTGGAACCTTACATACAAGTGGTGCGCCTGAAACCATTAATAGAATTATAGATGTATTTCCACCAGAACAACAATCTCAAATAAGAGCTCAAATTTCCACATCTTTAAAAATGGTAGTAACACAAAAATTATTAAAAACAAAAGATGGTCAAGGTCGTGTAGCTGCATTTGAGGTTATGAAGTGTACACCACCAATCCAAAATTTAATTAGGGAAGCAAAAATTCATCAAATACCCACTATCATGCAAACGTCGGTACGTGACGGTATGATTACAATGAGTAAGTCTCTTGAAGAACTAGTCAGTGCTGGAAAAATAGATGGAAATGCAGGCAAAGACAATTAAAGGATTTACACTACTAGAACTTTTAGTAGTAATAACTATCGTCTCATTAATTTCTGCAGCAGCCTATCCTAATTTTAATTCTTGGAGATCTGATAGAATAGTTAGTAAAGCTGCAACAAAACTCTCTGTCATATTTAGTACTGTATTTAATTATACACAAAATGGTTCTTATCCGTTTGTTCAAGTTTATATTGATACTACTACAGCCGAAATAGCTGGCGCTAAGAATGGTGATGAAATACTTGTTATGGGAAAAGGGATACCTCAAGATTATTTTGCAGATGCATTAAGCAGAAGTAACACTTCAAAGTTAGCTTGTTCGATTGATAGTACTATAACCTGGCAAGAAGGGATTTCTCAAAAAATACGAAATGATAAAATTTTTTTTGATTTTATAGATAAGGGTGGGATTTGTTTTTCAAGAAACTTTAGTCACTATTCAATAAATGAAGAAAATGGTGAGTTAGCAAAAGATGGGAATTATATTCAACTTTGCCTTAGGTCAACATTTCATGCGGATGGCTGCAAATTAGGAGATATTGATAATACTGGCCCAGTATATAAAGTAGAATGGTCAAGATTTGGTAAAATAAATTTATTTAAACTTATAAAAGGTAGGAATGGTGAGCAAGAAACAGACTGGGTTTTACGATAAAAAAAATCTGGGGCTAACATTAGTTGAGGCTTTAGTTGCGACAGTAATAGTTGGAATTGGTTTTATTTCAGTATTTCAAATGGTTAGATACTCAATCGAGTCAGTTGATACATCATCAAATAGAACCAAAACAAGTTTTTTAGCCAACATGGTTGTTGAAGATATTCTCTCAAACAAAGATTCAGAGAAAAATGATGAAAAATTTTATGATGTTTTAAAAGATAATAGTAATAGTGGCTGGAAAATGAACACTTGCTCTAATGGAAGTGGTGGACGCTTTCTAGGAGAAAATAATGCTCCTGATAACAAGCTAAAAAAATGGACTAATTATTTTGCAAAAGAACGAATTAAGTGCCGAAGTGACAGCGATACAAAAGAATTACAAGTATTTAATGTATGTAATGGAATAGCTAAAGATGAAGAGGGAGCAGTCATAAGCTGTAATTATAATAATAACAAAACATATGCGTATAAAACTAAAGACTTAAATGGAGTCGAAGAAGATAGAAATATAAAAATTTTAGAACCCAGATACTTTGGCAGAATGGAAGTTAAGCTTAATAATGGTAAAAAAACAAAATACCTTTATTTTCAAATTAAATAATGAAAAATATTAAGAACAATAAAAATATTAAAGGAATAACTTTAATTGAAATTTTAATTAGTATTGTAATTTCAACACTTATGATGGCTGCAATGTTTACATCTTACAATGTTGTAAATGGATCTTACTCTCAAATAATTGATAAAGCTAATATTAGTAATTCGAGTCGTGTATTTGTAGAAATGATAACAAAAGAAATTCGTATGGCTGGATTTAAATATTTTGATGATAACAAACTTACGAACACCAATAATATTTTTGATATTCCAATTGAAATACAAAAAGATCCCGCAAATACCTGTTGTGATAAATTAATAATTATATACGGAGACTTTGATGAAAAAAAAATCGGTGATGAAAAATTTATAAGGTATAAAATTACCTATGAAGGACAACAGCAACAAGAAATTAAAAATGGTTTAAAAGTTAACATTGTAGGTATTTATGAAATTATTAAAACAAAAGAAAAATGGGTTAATGATCAATGGGTAGAAGGAGATGATGATGAGCTATATTCAAAAGAAGTTGTTGCTAGCTATGTTTCAGATATTGAATTTACTGCAATAGATAAATTGGGAATAAGAATTACTCCACCTCCAAGCTATACCAATGTAAATAAGGATAAAATTTATTCTATATACAATGTAGAGATGTTTTTAACTTTTAGATCTAAAAAAGATTTTTTCAGAGATAGTAAAAAACGAACAATCAGCTCAACTCATGATGAATTAAGAGATCAAAAAAATACAGATAAATTTTTAAGAGACTCTATGACCATAACTACTTTTACAAGAAACTTGGAAGTTTATAGATGAAAACTAAAGAAAAAGGCTTTGCTTTAGTCTTGGCTCTAGTGTTGTTGCTTGTAATGTCTTTAATGGGCGGTGCTCTAATAATCATCGCATCTAGTGATCATGGGAAAAATACAGAAAATGACCGATATCAACAGACTTTTTATGTTGCTGAAACTGCTTTACTTGAAGGTGAAAGATACATTTTAGATAAATATTTAGGTGAGTGGGATAACAATACAGCAATAAGAAAGATGACCAATAGATTTCTACCACCAAGTCAAAATATCAACTGGGATGGAAAAATGAACAAGGTGAATTACTCAACATCTACAATTTTAGATAGTGAACCAACACTTTGTTTTAAAAGTTTTAAAGATTTAACTAGAAATAATGTGGGTGTCCCAACTAATTTAAAAATTGTTACTGCAGAAAGTTTTAATTATGGAGTGTTTTTAACAGATGCTTTTGAAAGTAGTGGTGATAGTGTGAGGATAAAAGAGGCTGAAACCTTAAATCAATATTTTTATGAATATTTTATTGTTCGTCTAGGTTCAGCACCTTTTAAAGGAAAAGGATCAAGTGTAAAAAAGAAAGCAGGAGATAGTTCATCTAATGGAATTGCTTACAGAATCTATGGTTGTGGTATTTACATTAATAAAAATAGTACTGCTTCAAGAATTTTAATACCTTTGGAGAGTACAATTATTTTACCTAAATAAATTAGTTTATTGGATTTTTTATAAATTCAAATTATAATATTTTATAGATGCAATATTTTAAGTTTTACTTTTTAATTATAATATCAGCTTTTTTCTTATCTGGTGCTAATGCTGAGTGCAACTTTGGCGTTAACCTTGGAGGTAATATAGAAGAAGTTTCAAAAAGAAAAAATTTCTATTTTTCACCTATCATTCAACAAAAGAATGCTGTTAATTTAATGGCTTATGCTAAGGAAGTATGCCCTTCTCAAAAATTAGGAAGATCTTCAATCGTTTTTACTTTTTTAGAAAAAAAACTTTATCAAATTACTATACAAAATAATTATAAAATTGAACAAGGTGTATTATTTAATTATGTAAAAAAAAATTATGGTGACTTCAAAGGCTCAGATAATATGGAAGCTTATGATGGTTTTAATAATTGGAAAAAAAATGATATTGACATCGTCTATATTAGGGAACTTCAACCAAATGGTAATATTAGAGAAGAGCTTTCAATCTTTAATAGAAAATATTATGTAAGTGATGAAACAGAATAAAAATCAAATACATTTAAAATCTTTTTTTATAAAAAGTATTTTTTTAATTTCTTTATTAATGGGTGCTGCTGAATCAAAACCTTTACCTCCAGGAACTGGTGTTGGCGATGTTCCATCTAATGTTTTAATACTTATTGATAAATCTGGAAGCATGAGAAATTGTATGCCAGGAGGTGATTATTTTTGTCGACCCTGGGACTTAGCTGTAGATGATGCTGGAGACTTATACTCTATTGGATTTTATAATTTAGGCATAGCAAAATTAAAATATGAGAACTTAAAAGTAGATACTGCTTTTGCAGACAATGGTGTCTATAATTTACAAACAGCTGGTTGTTATGCTTATAATGATGGTTGGGCTTATGGTTTAATAGAGCACCATGATGGTTACATTTATTCTGCAAATTTTATTGATAAGTACATAGTTAAAATTGATGCTTCTACAGGTGAGTGTATTAGAAAGTTTGATCTTACTGGAAGTCCTCACGGTATGACGATGAGAAATGGACACTTGTTTGTCGTAGTAAAGGATAAAGGAATTACATCAATTAACCTTGCTACTGAAACAGTAAAAGCTTGTGGCGTCACAACTAGTGATCCACTTGATAATGGGTATGGAATTACAGTAGATAATTCAATGGCAAATTTATATGTTTATGCAAAAAACAATCAGATACGACAATATATTTACAGGTTTGCTTTAAGTTCAGATGGAACAAATTATTGCAACACAAGTTCCACGCATGCTGCAAGATGGTCAGGAGATATGCCAGGTGGATATATGACGAGTCATTGGGCTGGAATTGAAATGCACCCAACAGATGATAGTAAAATTTTTATGGTTGGTTGGGGTGCAAATAAGCTGGGAAGAGCAACCATTAATGCTGCAAAAAATGGTTTTTCATTTGACTGGATTAAAGGGAATAGAAGAAATGTAAAATCAAGTGTGGGTAAAACACCTAATTTTTGGCATCCATTTGGGCTGACAATTGATCAAACAAATGAAAGAATTTTTACATCTGGATTAAATAGCGGTTATGTCCAAATATTTGATTTTGATGGAAATTACATAAAACAAACTGATGATTTTAAATCAAGATTGGATGGGGTAAAGGAAGCCATCAAGTCAGTTGTTCAAGATACTTCTATAACTGCAGGTATAAATTTTGGGTATGGTTATTGGTCTCATCTAGGAAACGCAAATTTTAGTGGTTGGAGGGGAACGACTGAAGATGGTCAGCAACAACCGTGTTGGAGAGAAAATTGTATTAAGGTTGGGGTGAGCAAAGTAGGAGGACAAAAAATTGTATCTAAAATAGACAGCTTGCAACCCAGTGGAGGAACGAATGCAATAGCATTTTCAAGACTTGCAAAGCAATACTATGAAAAAACATCAATAAATGACAGCCAAGGAAAAAAGGTTTGCCCTATAGATACCAATTTAAGTTGTCAAAAAAGTTATGTGGTGGTTATAGGAGATGGAGATTTTTTTCCACGAAGCTCAGAAGCGGAAGGAAAAACAAATATAGCTGCTTTAGCAACAGGACCTGCAAAGGCTCTAACTATTATGGTAGGTTATGGCCCAGGTATTAGCGCACAAGGTAAAGTTGTTTTTAATGAAATGGCTGTTTTAGGAGATCCACAAAAAATAATGTCTAAAGGTGATACTCCAACAGCTTTGTTTCCATCCACTCCAAAAGCATTAAAATCACAATTAACAAGTTTGTTGCAAACTATTAATGCACAAAAATTTTCTTTTACCGCCCCTTCTATATCTGCAACTATTGAAGAAGGTGGATCTTTATATCAAGCGACTTTTGAATATAAGCAAAGTAAAGAATGGCAAGGTGATTTAAAAAGAATAAAAATTAGTAATAAAGGAATTTTAGATAGAAATGATAGCGGTAATTGGAGTGCTAGAGACATGTTACCCAATCCAAGTGCTAGAAATATTTGGACAGTTTTACCAAATAATACTCCCGGTTATACTGATACTATTCAAAGTGGGGGTAATTTTAAAACTTCCAACTCAGTTAAAATAAATGATTTATTTGGATTAACAGGTAATGTAG
>Ga0308019_10002232_pt1 | contig 11188 bp, 6 predicted proteins | sample Neamet284_FD_203135 | JGI IMG/M metagenome (GOLD analysis project Ga0308019, IMG submission 203135) | Marine microbial communities from water near the shore, Antarctic Ocean - #284 | ecosystem: Environmental > Aquatic > Marine > Unclassified | place: Southern Ocean | collected 2014-10-01
TATTTTGAAGATTCTATGGGTTTGTTCGGTGAATTGAAAAACAAGGACACACCGTGGGGTCTGTCTTTTTTAGTTGAGGTTTATTCGAGAATCTGACTCAGCATTCGATGGAAATGATGCACACCTTGCTCTTTGGTCGGCGAATAACGTCCTCTATCATAGGCCTTTGACGCCATACCTTTCTGCACTTCTTCAATCACCCATTGGTCTTGATGCTCAACGGTATCGAGCACAGAACCAGCACCTTGACTGGCCAATTTTGCATCGCTAACATAGCCGCGGTAGAGGATTCTGCTTTGGTTGTGCGAGACTGGAATCACCACATTAACCGATAACCCCCACGGGTAGAAATTGAACATCATGTTGGGAAATAGCCACAGATAATACGCGGCAATATCTTGGCCTTCATCTGGATGACCTGGCGGCAAATCGAACTTGACATCACCCTCCATCGCCTTGCCGATTTGCAACACTCCACCGTCAAAAACCTCGGTGATATAACCTGAATAATCGAGTGATTGATTGAGCTCAGGATGAACATAAGGAATGTGAAAACCTTCCAGGAAATTATCGACATATAACAACCAATTCGCCGCTACATTGTGGTCACGGTCTCGACTTGCATCGTGTGTGAATGATTCTGGTTTGAGAAATCCTAAGCGCTGTTCAAGTATCTCCCACGGCAAGTCCGGCATCTCTTGTTGGGCTGTGAAATACATCCCCATCCACTGTTTGAGCGGAAACTGTTTGAGGTCATCGCTTGCACTTGGGAAGTTGATTGCCTGCTCAAACTCCGGCATGTGGCGGAAGGTTCCATCGAGATCGAAAGTTCGACCATGATAGCGGCACTGTAACGTTTTCTTGGTGCAAGCCTCAAGCGCCAAACGCATACCTCGATGAGTACAGACATTGGAGAGGCATTGTGTTTCTTCACCTCGAATCAAGACCATCGATTCACCATTGATCGCTTCAATATGTTCGAGTGGCTGGATAGTGTGTACTTCTAATTCTGATTGATGTGCAGCAAATTGCCAACCGAAAAAGACGCTCTTGATTCGATTGAACTCTTGGGGCTCGGTGTAGAACCTCGACGGTAAGGTTCGCGCCACACGAATGTCGGCATCAATCAATTGCTCCGACATGATTCCCTCAACCCCTCGGTAGTCTTGAGCATTCGCACGCCTAAATCCAGACATCGTTTTCTGCAGTCATCTCGCCTTCAGCCTCACCAGTATTGACCACGCCTCGTGGCTCAACCAGCAAAACATGGCATTCCTCTTGTGCTGATGGTTTGTGCATGACGCCTTTTGGAACGACATACATTTCACCTTCATTCAGTGTGATGGTGATACGCTCCAATTCGATACACATCGAACCTTTGACGACGATGAATACTTCATCGGTATCAACATGATTATGCCAGATAAATTCATCTTTAATTTTGACCAACTTGAACTGATAGTCGTTCATTTCAGCAACGACGCGTGGGGACCAGTGGTCAGAAAATTGAGTTAACTTTTCATCGAAATTGATTTTCGCCATGATCAAAGGATTCGATGGCCCTTATTTTGGCTTACCTCAAGAGTCCGAAGTTGGGTTAACATGAAGAAGACCCCCCCTTTCCTCAGTCTGTGGAGAAAAAGACATTTGGCTCGATACCAGCATGGGAAATGTTGGTCCTCGTCGTTGTCGTTGGTGCATCCCTCTCCATGGGAATGGCTGAGTCTGATGTCACTGAACAGCCGTTGGAAGTCACTGCGATTTCAGGAACAATGAGGCTCTCATCTCGTGCCTCGATGGATGCATTTGGTTTACAAGATTTCGAACTTGGGCCATTAGCCACTCTTGATTTGTCTGTACATCCAATCCAATCTCAAGGCTGCACACAATGCGAGAATGTTCCAATAGGATTTTCCATCAATGGTGATGTAATCATCACCGGATTAGTTGACGATGCAGGGCGTTCTGGCCGAGTCGAAGGTTCGTTGAACATCACCTATCTTCGAGAAACTTCCGCATCTCATCACATTATTAGCGAATGGTTTACCGTCGATTGGGATGCAGGACCAGCATCGTCTCATTGGGTTGTGATGCTGCATCATTCGCCTGCGAAATGGATGCCCAGCCAAGGCTTTGCCAGCACATTCCTTGAAACTCAGTTTGGCTTTGAAAGTAGAACGGGCCCGTTTGTTTCCGTTTCATCTCTTACTGACACGAGCCGTGACATCGAAGGCTGCTTACCGGGAGGTTTCAGTTGCTCCAAAGCCACACAACGTGATTTTTCAATGGTAGCTACCTTCACCGAACCGCGCGCGCCCACTCTCATCGCTCACCCTGCAGATTGGCATTCCGTGAATACGACTCAAACTTCCGAAGAAGAGCCACAAGGAATGGAAGGGATACGAAGCATTCTTTCTCTCGACCAGCCAGTAGCATCATCTCTCGCCTGGTCGCCAAACATCAACGCCTCGATAACATCCATGGGGACATGGAACCTCAATGCATCAAATACGCCTAATTTTGCTCCGATGTCTTCGTTTTTCCAAGCCTTAGGTTTACCAAGTACCTCCTATGATGTTCCAGATGGTACGTGGACTGAAGCCGATTATTCGGAATATCAAACCGGTTTTATTTTGGATGACCAAGAAAATTTGGTTTTGACGATAGTCCGACTTGATTGATTTGAACGTATTTTTCTTTCTTTTTTGCGTGATTCTATCTGCGACAGTCATATAGTCTATCATTTGCTAGGGTAATCATGAAGCAGAGAGCACTCTTTCTCGTATTTCTCATGGCCTGTATGTCGATATCCCCTGCAATTGCAAGCATATCGGCGCCGAATGCCATCGACCAATCTCAAGGGACGACCTCGGAATTGAGTGTTGACGGATTCGTCACAACCAAATTTGCAAGTACCGGCTCCGAAGTTGAAATCTTCGCCCATACACGAGGCCATTCGTCAGAAACTGTCGTGACTGTTGACATTCTTCGCTACGATATATCTCCACTCGAATTGATAGTGAACACCGCTCTTCCTGGTCAAGGACAATCTGTTGGCGTCGTGGTATTGGAGTCACAAGGTGCCCATGAAGACGACGCTACCACAATGGTTTGGCATGGCGTGTACACTATTCCAGCCTCGGCAATAGGCGGCGTATATGGCGCTACAATTAGAGCTGAAGATGCAGGAATGGTCGTGGTTGACGACCCAACCCAACTTTCCGATCTCTTGATTGAACACATTGAAACAGCATTCCAAGCCATCGATTTTGCTTGGGACTCTGCAAATCCACTCGCTTTAATTAAAGATGAATTCACCAGTCTTGAAACAATCGCGACTCAAAACGGTGACTGGACTTATTTCGTTGATACCGCTACAGAAGGTGTAGGATTAGGCGGTAGTGCTCAATTGTGGGACGCAATGATTGATGCTGGCCACGACCAATATGACATGAGTGGAGGTGCGAACTTCCTTGAGGCACTCATGGAGTTCCTCGATTCAGAAGACATTGATGCGAGCATGGCTCTTGTAACTGGCTTACTGATTTACGGTGACGAGTTCCCTATCCCACAAACATTTGATGATTTTGATACGCTTGCTGATTACCTTAGAGGCTTTGATGCTATTGAAAACTTCACACGATTCGAAGGCACTGGCGACTTTGAAGAAGCTTACAACGCTATGCTTGGAAGTGATGAATGGACCTCTATGCAGGAAGCAATTGACAATATTGCAAACAACGTCAAACCTCTTGAAAGTGGGCAAACTGTTTTGCGAAACATTGCTTTGATAGCCGTTTCAAACCATTCACAAGCGATCATCGATGGCTTAACTGCCTACGTACAACCTTTGCTCGATGAAGATGTCGATAACATGACGCCATTCCAAAAGTTGGTCCTACGTTGGGCTGAAATGGGTGAACCGGCTACAACTGACCTTGATGGGGACGAAGTTCCTGAAGAAATTACTTGGGAGTACGAATTATTACTCGAGACGACTGAAGGACAAGCATGGACTGCGAAGATGGCCAGCGACTCGCAATGGGTCAACGATGCTTTTGACGAATTTAACTCGATGCCGGAAGATATCATTCAAATCGTTTTCAATTCATTTGAAGACCCAGTTTGGAGCGATGCTGGACAAACTCTTGCAGATGTAGGGGACTGGCTTGAAAACTCCTCAGGTATTCAACGTGAACATTACTGGCCAGACTACGACGAAGATAATCAGGAAGAAGAATCTTCCGAAGATATGCACTTTGAAATGTTCCCTATTCAAACCAGTTTGTATGACCCACATGTCCTCGATCTAGGGTTTGAAGTTAGGGTTCAAGGTGGAGACCGAAACAATGACCCGCTTACTGTTCCCATGACTATGACAAATTCAAACGGCATTACGGTCAACACAGTTCTTACGAAAGAATGTCAATACTGTTCAAATTACGTTGGCCGGATGACGGCAACTCATATTGAAAACGTCGAATGGACTTTCTCTCAGCCGCTTGAAAACTGGGCAGGTGACACCCTTGGTTCTGCCTGGATTGAAATTGAACAACTCCGTCCTTCTCTCCTTGAGGCTATGCTCTACGAAGGCTTCGATGAGATGTTCATCGTTTCTGCAATTGGCGTACTCGTTGACCAAGATGAAATTATTTCCAGCGACTCATCGTATTCAGTCGACACCGTGACATATGACTCCTCCGGAGTACTTGAAGGAGCAGAAGTCGATATTGCAATTCTTCGCGTATCGCCTCAACAGGCATTTTCTGCATTCGAATCTCTTTCCCCGGAAGGTGATTTTATGATTTCAACCTCTGAACCGTCAGAGAGTTCCAATGGCGGCATGTCAGGAATGTATGACGGAGGAGACATTGATGGAGTTTTGAAAGTCAGTATTGAGCCTTGGGTGAGAGTCGGAGATGATGAAGAAATGCGAGAAGAGTCTTTTTCCAGTTCCTACTCGACTACAGGCGATGACCAAGGATGGGATTTGACGACATATCTAAGTTCACTCCCACTCGATGAACGCGGTATTGCAAAGGTTACGACATCAGGAACGGCGGACTCTGGTTTGGAATTTGAATACATTCAAAATATGCCATTACCGGGTTCTGGTTCATGCACATCGAGTTATCTATCTTCTTGGGACAATGAACAAACAACCGTCAATTTAGACCGCTGGAGCGAAAGAAACTGGTACTACTATTCCGACGGTGGGCAAATGGAATATGAGGATGCAGCACTAAGTCAAGTTGACATTGCCTGGGGCGATGGTTCGAATGAAACGGTCACCGATCTCTATGATTATGGTGCTGAACATGAATATGATTCAACCGACGGACAAGACCGTTACGAGATCGATTTGACGTTTACTTATGTCGCCGGATTTACCTTTACGCACAGGTACACCTACCAAGAGTACCAAGGCTTTGAGAACAGCGACGGGGGTGACGATACTGTGTATTACCAAGAATGGGATAATCAGTATAACGATTGTGAGTTGGATGAACCCGAAGAATCATCTACACCAACACCGGCAATTATTGACACCTTCATCTCAGAAGGTCCGTTTGAAGTTCTTAGTGAAGAGATTTTCACCAGCGATTCAAGTGGTTCGGCCGGTATGTCGGTGACTCCATCGTTCCCTGGTGCGTATATCACGCTCGCTCAATCGATCTATACCAATGCTGACGGTGTTGAAATGACCGGTCTTGGTCTCAACGTAGGGGCTGCTACAAAGGGAAGTATCGCTCTCAGTGGACTTGAACAAGTGACTTCTTTTGCGGGTCTACCTGTCTATAATGTTTCAACCGGTGAAGATGGTTTGATTACAATTTCAGTCACACCATCGGATATTAGCCATTCTGAATTCTCGGTGATGATTGGTGTAGCTCCAATTGATTTGGGAGAAACACCATTCCCCGATATTGCTGAAGATGAGTGGGGTGAGCCTGAATCATACACGCTTGATTTTGAAGCAGGTGATACGGTACGCACCCAAGAAATTCGATTAAAGGCGCCAATTTCAACCATAGGTCTTGCGATTTTGTACGACGGTGAACTCTTCCCAGAAGCAGTTCATGCTGGAATCATACTCCTCAATCCAACCGACCTAAATCTGAGTGGCCCCCTTGGTCCAGGACAAACGACCAATGTAGCACTTGATGGCCAAACTGCAAACCGTATTTTGGCGATTGCAGCACCGACCAATGGTTTTGACCCTGCTTCAATTGATTTCTCTTCGCTTACTGATCTTATTTATCGGGAAGGCGTCCGACCAGAAATTGGATGGGTTGCCGTTGATAACCGAATGGAAAAAGTCTGTGAGGAAATGGATATTTGGGAAGAATGGCGCTGGAATGATACAACTCAAACTGGAAGCGACATGGTACTTGTTCGTGTATCGAACGAGCGCGATAATAGATTCGTACCTACAGCAGCAATTCCGGATGTGTCAAACGCTATCGTATACGAAGTATTAACCGGTCAAGAAATACTTCCAGAAATTGACTGGGATGAATCTGATGGTGACGTCAAAGCATACTTTTCACTCGACGACGAGATGGATTATGTATTTGAATCTCGGTCGACGTCCAATTCTACCGCAGAGATTACCTTCGAAGCAGACTCGGATGATGATGGAAACACTTGGATTAACATGGATACAGAAATGACCACTCGCTGCAGTGGCGATTCAGTTCAAACTGAAGACGAAATATTTGACGAATTTGCAGACTTCTTTGGCGGTTTAAAATCAATTGCTTGGGGTCTTGGTTCGAGTGCAGACTTGACTCTTCCATTGCTTTCTTCACCGACTGAAAACTATACAGTTTTGGCTATTGCTCAAATTGGCGAAGGTGACAATGCTACATTGACTGTAGGGCTTGGTAACAAGATTGCCGAAGTAAATCCAGAGCCACCAGTGATAGAAAACTTAACTATGATTTTCAACCCTCCAAATCCGGTGACGGGCGATACTGTCTTGATTACGATTACCGACCCTTCAGGGCAACCTGTTGGTGGACTTTCAGTACTGGTAAGTCATCAAAACTCTACTTTGTTCAGTATTGTGCTCAATGAAAATGGTCAAACTTCATTTATGCTGATAGAAGGTGATTTGTTGGTTCAAATCTCAGGAGGTTTGTACAATCCGATAGAATTCACAATTACCGTTACTGCTGAAGGCGTTGTTACTGATGCTGGAGAAACCTTACCTGGTGATTTAGATGGTGATGGCGTAGGAGATGAAATTGATATATTCCCTGAGGATGCCGACGAATCGCTCGATTCTGATGGTGATGGAGTTGGCGATAATACCGACGTCTTCCCTCTTGACGCGAATGAATCTGCAGACAGTGATGGAGACGGAATAGGAGATAATGCTGACACGGATACTGCATCTTCCTCATCCTCTGCCACTGTATTCAATCTTTTCCTCGGTGCAGGTGTATTGATCGCCGTTGGCCTTCTGGCTACTGTCTTTATTCTACGCAAAGGTAAGGGCGGGGAATGGGCAGAGGATGGCTATACCGAGACCAAATGGGACGCTTTTGAAGAGCAAATCGGCTCATCACCTGCACCTGTTGCTCAATCTCTAGCACCGTTGTCTTCACCACCTTCGGCACAAACTTCTTCGATGCCTCCACGTTCACTCGAGGGAGAATTGAAAGATGGTCACGAAACTTGTGAATACCCGGCATCATCCGGAAAATGGTGGTATCGAGAGCAAACCACTGGCGAATGGGCCAAATGGGAATGAACATATTTTCGTTCAGTATTTGTCTTGTTGTGAAACAAGTTGATGACTAAGAGTGATGCAGTGATACGCATGGAGGCGAGTAGAGTCCGGCAGATTCTCTTGGCCACGTTGATTCTTAGTACGCTCTTACTTGCTGTATTCCCTGTTGACCCCCAAATGTCATCTGAAGTAATATTTGATGATGAGGTCACCCAATTACGTAAATCGGATGGGGTCGGAACCCAGTCAAGTGAATCTCTGGTTATGCGAATTACCCATGACGATGGTACCAGTTTGATGCATCCAATTTCCAGAGTTCAAGAATTATTGAGGATCGAAAATGAGGCGATAACTGGAACCAATGCAGCGATTGCATGGCATTCCGACAGTACAACTCTTGACAGGATAGAAACTCCATTTGCATTATGGGAAGATGCCTTCACCTCACGAAATCGTTCACTTACCGATGCCACAGGATGGAACGATGTCCTCCAGCCTCTCAACGAAGACGGCTGGTGTGGGAAGAATGCAACTGATGCGGAATCCTTTGCCTTTGAAGCAACCCTCCTTTTGTTGCCGAATGAGGCGGACCTCGGCGTTGCATGCCCTTCTATGCCCGGACAATACGCGCATCAACCTCCAGCCTCAAATGAGTTGCTTTGGATGGTTTGGATAGGCGAAAATCAATCGTACTCGAATTGGTCTGAACTCGAAGTATGGGCTGAGAAATTGTCAGATTCAACCAATTTTACCTTCGAGGCAGTTGGAGTGAACATGTTGTTCGCAAAGTCGAAAACTTTGGCAGGAAGTGAGCTAAAAGCCCTCATGTTGCCACTGGCATTACTGCTGACTTTCACTCTCTGTCTCGGGCTTCGAGACCCTCTCATTGTAGTCGTTACTCTTGGAGGCGCAACCCTCGTAGTTGGTGCTGAAATGGGAATATTGGCGATGTTCGGGTACACATTTTCTACGATCGATGGAATTGCAATTCCAATTATCATGGGTGTAGCCGTTGATGGTGCGTTCTGGTATTGCCGTTCATCACACAGTGTTGAAGTGGTTCGAAAAATGCTCTTTGTTGCAATGCTTACCACCATTGCTGCCGTTTCTCTTGCCCTCTTTTCACCACTACGTGCGCAACGCTCCTTAACATTCGTAATGATCATAGGAATCTTCCTTGATTGGTTGGTGACTCGTTATCTTCTCGAACACTTTTACATCTCACGCAAAAAAGTAGCAGTGATTGATTTAGCGGCTCAAACATCGACCACAAAACCAGCTTTTTCTGTCCTATGGCCTGCCCTACTGTTGCTCCTTGCAGGTGTCGCCTTTGTAGCTCCAAGTGGAGTTGAAGTTCTGGACATCAAACAATTTCTTCCAGCTGATGACCCCGCGTTAGAGGAACTTCGTCAGATGCAAGATGAGTATATCCTTGCCTCAAGTACCGATACCTGGATTCTTGTTGAAGTAAAAGGGGACTCTCCGGAAGAATACCGTAAAGTTCTCGCGTTTCAAGAACAGTTGAAAAACCATCCAAGTATCATTGCACTCGATACTGGTATTTCACAATCGAAAATGATGATTGGTATTCCAATTTCGCAACAGATCAATGCCACCGTTGATGAGGTGTTCAATAACTCCAGCCAAGTGTCACTTTTGATCAAAGATTCTCGATTACAATCAGATGGTACGACCTATTGCGTTCTCATCGTTGTGTATCTCGATGGCCAAAACACAGATGCAGCTTTAGCCTTCAATGAGGATGTTCGCGGTCTTTTAGATGAAATGGAGTTATCAGGGGATATCGGAGGTAATTTAGCGGTGGGTGCCGAGGCAGCACACGCTTTTGATGAATCACGGGTAACTCAAATATTCGGTGCAGGCGTAGCAGTCTTCTTTGTCGGATTATTTGTTTTACGTTCGCCGGAGAAAGCCCTTCGCATTGCCGTCGGTACTGTTGTCGTCGGAGCAGCAGTCGATGGTTTGGCCAGCATAATGGGCGGTCGAGGTGTTGGTTCAGCCCCTGCAGTGTTACTCGGAATGGGTTTTGCTGCTGACTATCTCTCTCATTCGAGCAGCACAGACCATACTCCCACATCCAGCGACCATGCAGCACGATGGTGGGCTGCTTTCTCATCGATGTGTGTGTTTATTCTCATCGCATTCACAACATTCCCCCCAGCAAGTGAAACGGGGCGATTGCTTACCTTGAGCATCTTTTTTTCAGTGCTTCTTGCAACCGCTTTATCTCTGTATCAAAGTAAAAGCGATGAAGAAGAGTAGTTTCTTCAAATTTCAGAGGTTGGGTCCCAGCCTGAAACATAGTTTTCATCCAGTGCAGTAATGGCTTCCATTTCACTTGAGATATCGACGTTGAGAGAAGCGATGTTCTCAATGATGCGCTTTGGATTGCTTGACTTTGGAATGGTGATGCAACCAGAATCATAACAGAATTTTATGGCGACTTGAGCCGGAGTACAGTTGAGGCGTTGGGCTATTTCCGTAAGTTTGGGGTCATCGACTTTGTGACCACGAGCAAGTGGGGAGTAAGCCATAAGGCGAGCACCAGCATCTTCGGTTGCTTGCTTAAGGTCTGGGCGTTGCAGCCAGGGATTGAATTCAACTTGATTGACACTTGGCATGTAGGTTGCGTATCCTTTCATCGCTTCCAAATGAGCAGCACCGTAATTCGAGACGCCGATCGCTTTGACCCAGCCTTGTTCTAAGCAGTATTCCATCGCTTTCCAAACTGGGGCGCGATGTTCGGGGTTTTCTGGAGGTGCGTGAACCAAGTAGAGGTCGATGTATTCTGTATCCAAAAGTGCGAGTGATTTCTTGCAGTTTTCAATCGTATCTTGATAACTAACAGCATAGCCACGGCGAAGTTTGGTGGTAATAAAAACCGATTCACGTTCAACATTCGCCTGCTTAATGGCTTGACCAACTTCGTGCTCATTATTGTACATTTGTGCAGTATCGATGTGGGTATAACCGGCTTTAATCGCTGTTAAAACTGAAGATTTACATTCACCTTCTCTGGTCATCAAGAAGACACCGAGGCCAAATTGTGGAATCTCAAGGGCAAAGGCTTCGCCTCCATCTGTAGTTCGATGACTGATACGCATGATGCGACCAGAGGTCGGAGATTGATGAATCCGCCGATTCGTATAATCTTCAGTATGTTCCATGGCCATTCATAGTATCCAGTAGATGATTTTTAATTTCAATGCAATGGATAGCGCCTGTATCGACCCACTGCGAACCCTTCGTATGCTCATATGAATGCCAAGGGTAATCGGATGAACCCTTGCAACCTATCCGAATCGCTTAGTTTGTAGTTAAGTTGATCGAAAATGTTCCGAGTTGAAATGATTCAAGTTTTCAACAAATGGCCGAAAATATAAGTATTCAATCCCACAGCCTCAAATCGACATTTGTGACAACTAAGGG
>Ga0308019_10002233_pt1 | contig 11182 bp, 7 predicted proteins | sample Neamet284_FD_203135 | JGI IMG/M metagenome (GOLD analysis project Ga0308019, IMG submission 203135) | Marine microbial communities from water near the shore, Antarctic Ocean - #284 | ecosystem: Environmental > Aquatic > Marine > Unclassified | place: Southern Ocean | collected 2014-10-01
ACGATGTCTCCAGTAGAAGTAATACATACGGTGCAGACGAAGAAAAATTTCGCTTAATAGCAAGCTTCAACGACCTATTTGTAGTGATAGCCTGCGTGCTGTTTATGCTGTCTGTTAGCTGGACTTTATTCCATATACACCCCGCAATTTCTGCAGCAGCTGTATCAATTTTATCTTGGGGCTTGGCAGAGTTTTTTGTTCTTCGCCGGAAAATGGCACTGCCTGCTATAGTCTTGTTGTTAACTATGGTGGGAGGGCTATTCGCATCTGTTGCGATGCTGTTTGATACCCTCGATGAAGGTGTGTTCGTATTATCTGCATTAGCGGCAGCGATCGGAGCTTGGCTGCACTGGAAACGTTTTGGCGTACCAATAACTGTGGCGGCAGGAGCTGCGGCATTGGTCGTGCTTGTTATTTCCCTGTTGGTAACCCTTATCCCTACGTTAGCAGACTATTTAATACCCATGACACTACTTGGCGGTATTGGTATATTCTTAGTGGCAATGCGTTGGGACTCTTCCGACCCTCAGCGTGTGACAGCTAAGTCTGATATTGCATTTTGGCTGCATTTGACTGCTGCTACACTTATTGTCCACCCCATATTTTCTATTTTAGGAATGTTTGATAGCAATCAAAGCTTGTTTGGTTTGGGAGTCGCGGTAGTCCTTTATTTAATTCTGACGCTCATCTCATTAGTGATTGATCGACGAGCATTTATGATCTCATCACTCGTTTACGTGCTGGCAGCTCTGACCGAAATGCTCAAGACTTATGGTTATGGTCTTGAAGTAGAAAGCTTCGCCTATGTTGGTGTAGTCATTGGTTTTTCGCTGCTTTTGTTATCTGGTTTTTGGCACAGCACTCGCCGGCGAATTGTGTCGTCCTTGCCTGTCGCTATACGAAAGTCGTTACCAGCGGTCTAAAGAACAAGCTGGGCAAAATTAATACTGAGGACCGCCAACACAACAGTCAAAGTGTACTGTCAGCATTCTAATATAATACAAAAAAATATGACCACACTACGGGTTATACCATTAGAAGTAACCGGAAAACCCACTCCATTAACCACTAAGATAAAGCTCTAATTTAAGTAGACGGATTGATTTTTTGGGTACTCTAGAAGGCACCAAGATTTATAAATCTTCTATAAAAATGCCATATATAACGCAATTACCATGCCCATTACTTGTGCTTTTTCATTACCTTAATATCGCTAACCGTAAATAGCAAAGTACTTTTTCATCGTCTCAGTCTGCTTCCAAATGCCTTTAAATCCACGAGGCATAAAGAAACTATCACCAACTAAATAAGTTTTAGTGCTACCACCATCGGCAGTAATCATTACCGAGCCCGTTAGCACTCGCATATATTCATCGTACGGATAAGAGTCTATGTGTTCTGCATAAGCTTCACATTCCCAAACACCTATTTTAACTAACCGGTTATGCTCCGACCCAGACTGATAAATAATAGCATTTCGCTCCAGAGGAGCTGCAGTTAGCAAATCTGCACCTAACATTTGTTGCCATTCACCCATTCCACTATCGGGTAAGCCATCTGCTTCTAATAAAAGTGTTTCAATCATGCGTGTTGCCTAGGATTATCAGTTAAAAGTAATAGTGTTTGTATCTAGATATTTGACTTCACGACGCGGCACTTCAATTGTTTTTTCAGCGAGAATTTGTCGGCCTGCCTCATGCCCAGAAAAAATAGCATGCGCTATTAAGGCTGGTGCTTGGCAATCGCCTATACGGCGTAAACTCTTAATACCTACTGTATCTAGTAAGGTTGGGTCAGCGCGCAATTGCTGGTATAGATCATCATCAGGTTCACGAGAGGTGACAGTAACCATGCCCTCTATCGTCAATCGAAAAATCTCATTATCATAACCGTGGCTAAACGTAACTTGCCTACCATCAAAACACTGTAAGCGATGACCACAGAGAATTCTAATACCTAACTTGTGTAAATGTGGCAGTAATCGAGAGCGTTCCAGCGTTAATGCAGTCCAGCTAGCATAAGTTTCATGTGGCGTTACGATGCTTACTTGGCATCCTTGCACTATCAATTTCTCAGCTAGCGCCGATGATAAATAAGCCCCGTCATCATCATAAATGATGATATGGCCAGATAATTGAGTGCCTGTCATGATGTCATTTGGTGTGAATAAGTTATCGGTATCGTGTTCCAATATAGGCGTCATATGATTACGGCCTAGACCATTGCGCCTCCATTGAGAACCGGTGGCAACCACGACATGCTCAAAGCCAAATGCAAGAACTTGTTCAGCGCTTAGCTCGCTATCTAGAAACAAATCGACGTTAGGCATTTGCTGTAATTGCTGCAAACGATAGTCCTTTACTCGTATCCACTCAGTCAGCCCAGGTAAGCTACTTTCTTCGTTTATTCTGCCACCAAAGCGCTTACTTTTCTCAGCAAGCGTAACCGTTATCCCTCGTTTAGCCAATGTAAGTGCGCATTCTAAACCGGCAGCTCCCCCGCCTACGACCAAGACTCTGTCTGACTGTTTCTCTGGTTTAATCTGCGGGAAATGCTCTGGATGCCAGCCCCGTCTCCACTCTTCCATCATGGTTGGATTTTGCGTACAACGCATCATGCTGTAACTGTTTTCGCCGGCCACGCAAATATTACAACCAATACATTCACGGATATCATCACTGCGTCCTTGATAGACTTTATTGGGCAAAAATGGATCAGCAATCGAAGGCCTCGCCATGCCGACCAAATCCAGTATCCCGCGGCGAACTTGAGAAGCCATCGTATCTGGTGACGTAAAGCGGCCAACACCCACAACAGGTTTACTCGATACTTTTTTAACGTAGTCAATATAGCTTTCTTGATGCCCCTCTTTGCCAAACCTTGAAGTAGCTGAATCCATCGCCCAATTATTCACATTTACATCCCATAGATCGGGCAGTTCGGCAAACATAGCAATCATATCGCGAATTTCAGCTGCCTCAACAAAGGCATTATCCTTAATTTGTGCTGTGGCAATACGCACGGCTACTGCACAACGATCTCCAACAGCGTCCTTTGTCACTTCTATCATTTCACGAAATAATCGAGCGCGATTTTCCAAACTACCCCCATAGTGGTCAGTGCGGTCATTAAGCTTGGAAGATAAAAATTGCGAGCCAATCGCATTTTCATGGGACATGTAGACATAGACAATATCAAACCCGGCGTGCTTCGCACGTAACGCTGCCGTGCGCTGCCGTTTCAATAATTCTTGAATATCACGCAGGGACATCCGCTTTGATTGAACGGGGTCCATCGCCTCCATGGTAGGCCGAGAAGAAGGGCCAATCGACACCATCCGACTTACTCGATTACTAGCACCCATGCCAAAGTGTGCTAGCTCTGCACCGGCTAGCGCACCAAATTGATGAATTTTTTCTACACTCATTATTTGATTATTGATATCGTCTTGATCCCATAACCGTACCGCTGGATAAGGAGAGATATCTGAGCTCGGGTCAATCATCATATTTTCGGTACAGACGACTCCCCAGCCACCTTGAGCTTTCATTCCGCGCATCGCAGCCAAGGTATGAGGTTCGGAATCGCCGGCACCATTACAATGGGGTACTTGGTAAAATCTATTTTTGGCGGTTACCGGGCCAATTTTAACAGGCTCGAATAATATTTCGTGTTGTTTAAGTAAAGACATTTTTCTATCTACATATAAACGGTTCAATTAGACGGTGTTAACTACCGGCCAGAGGGTAGTGGCAGTTATAACTATGATTGTCACTGGACTGCTTCTTCGCTGGTTTTTGCTCTTTACAGTTTTCTTGAACATAAGGGCAACGGGTATGAAACTCACAACCGCGGGGCCTATTCATTAAACTTGGCACTTCACCTTTAAGCTCGATACGATCCTTATTAATTGTTTCCGGATCAGGTTCAGGATTAGCCGACAACAGGGCAAGGGTATAGGGATGCCTAGGGTTAGCAAAAATATCATCCGTTGGCCCTTGCTCAGCAAATCGTCCAAGGTACATGATTGCAGTTCGATCTGAGATGTGACGAACAATATTCAGGTTGTGTGTGATAACGAACATGCTGACGCCGAGATCATCCTGAAGTTTGTTGAGCAAATTTAAAATTTCCCCCTGAACTGATACATCAAGTCCTGCGGTTGGCTCATCCGCAATAATGAGTTTGGGACTAAGTGCCAACGCCCGAGCAACACCTACTCGCCTGGCTTGACCGCCGCTCAACTGATGTGGGTATCGCTCACTAAAATGTTTGGGTAGGCCGACCATTTTTAGTAAACGACTAGCTTCCACTTCGCGGTCGCGATCCTTCAATCCATGAATCTTATAGGCTTCCGTAATCAATCCGCCAACACTCATTCGCGGACTAAGCGAACCAACAGGGTTTTGCCACATCATGGAAACCTGTTTTCGATAGTCCATAAGATCTTGACTGTTCATTTTTGTGACGTCGTCACCATTAAACTTAATAGACCCATCAGCCACTGGCAGTATGCCGGCCACAGCAAGTGCTAGAGTAGATTTACCCGAACCACTTTCTCCAACTAGGGTAAAGGTTTGACCTTCTTCAATCTTGAACGAGACCTGGCGCACAGCGTCAATGTAGGGATCTTCATTTCTTTTAAGCAGGGCTACCAATGGCGATTGGACCCGAAAACGCACACGTAAGTTTTCTATTTCTAGAACAGTACTCATGTTGCCTCCACCAGATGACAGCTAACAAAATGTCCGTCCTTAAAGTCAGTCCATGACGGTGTTTTTGAATCGCAAATTTCCATCGCCTTATCACAACGGTTTTTATATACACAGCCTGGTGGCAAACTCACTAGATCCGGTATTTCTCCTGGAATGGTTGGTAGCAAGCGGGTTTTTTGTGCGATTCTGGCAGGATCACATTCTAGAAGTTTGGCCGTATAAGGGTGAGTAGGATTCCTAAAAACATCTTTAGTGGTGCCCTGTTCCACAACTTCACCTGCATACATGACAACGACGTGCTCGCATAGTTCTGCAATCACACCAAGGTGATGTGAGATGAATAATATCGAGCAATTCATTTTTGACTGCAGTTCTTTAAGCAAATTAATAATCTGCACTTCGAGAGTTGCATCTAAGGCAGTAGTTGGTTCATCGGCAATGAGTAGTGACGGTTCGGCCTGCAATGCCATAGCGATCGAAATACGCTGCTGCATACCTCCCGAGAATTCATGAGGATATTGTTTCAACCGACTTTCTGGGTCGGGAATTCCAACACTGGCAAGCATATCTATCGACCGCTGCCGCTTCTGTGACATTGTCTTTTTATCTCGATATTGAATATCGGTCATTTGACGACCGATCGATAATACTGGGTTTAAAGACGACATTGGATCTTGAAAAACGATTGATAAACGAGCGCCGCGAATTTTGCGCATATCGTCTTCTGATAGTTTCAATAAATCTTGTTTTTCAAACTCTATTGAACCATTAGGTACATTAGCATTGGGAGCCAACAACCTAATAATGGATGAAATGAGTGTCGACTTGCCACAACCACTTTCACCAATTACACCGACGATAGAACCTTTAGGAATATCGAGATTGACGTTGCGTATTGCTTTTAACACGCCTCGGTCAGTGGTGTATTCAATCGACAAGTCCCGAATGGTGAGAACATTTTCAGTAGTGGGCAATGCGCTCATAATGATTTCCTCAACTTTGGATCGAGTTGGTCACGCAGTGACTCGCCCAAAAAGGTGAACCCGAGGGTAACTAACACTAGAGGAATACTGCCAGCAATAATCGGCCAAGGAGTAATGCGAATGAGTGTATAACCGTCGTTGAGTATACTGCCCCAGGATGGTGTAGGTGGCTTAACACCCATGCCAAGAAAGCTTAGCCCCGCTTCAAGAGCGATGACTGTTGGAATATCCATCGATGCTAGAATTAATAATGGGCCAACCACATTGGGTAGTATATGCACCGTCAAAATTCTAAATGTCGACGCTCCCATTACAATTTCTGCCTTAATGAACTCGCTCGATTTAATCGTTAAGGTTTGTGTCCGCACCACGCGACCGTAAGTAGGAATTTGGGTAACAATAATAACAATAATAACAGTGCTAAGTGATGGGCCAACCAAAGCAACAGTAGCCAGCGCAAACATAACAGTTGGGAATGAGCGTATGGTGTCGAAGAACAGCATAATGACATTGTCGAACCAGCGGGGTCCAAATCCAGCAATCATACCGAGAACTGTACCTATCACGAGCGATACGCCCGTCGATACAAGTGCCACTTTAAGCGCAACCTGACCTCCATAAAGCACACGGGAAAATAGGTCACGTCCTAACTGATCAGTGCCTAGAAAGTGACTCCATGATGGCCCCTGCAAACGATCCATAATGTTAAGTGCGATTGGATCATAAGGAGCTATTAATGCGGCAAGTACAGCACTAACTACCATGAGTGTAACAAGGCATAAACCCATTAGCCCCAGCGGATCAGCAGCCACTCTTCTAATGACATCTTTCATATCAAACACCCACTCATAGTGCCGCCCGTATTCGGGGATCTAACCATGCATTTATAAGATCAGACAAAGTGGTGCTGATAACAAACATAATTGTACTGACCAATACCGAACCCATTACAACTGGGTAATTTCGCGTCGTAATAGAATCAAATATGAGTTTTCCAATTCCCGGGCGGGCGAAAACAATTTCGGTAAATAAGGCCGCCGATAGCAAGAAGCCCATGCCAACACCGATGACAGTAACAGTAGGTAACACAGCAAGCTTTAGAGCGTACCGATAGACTACAGTAGATTCAGGTAGCCCATAAGCACGGGCAGTTCGAATGTGATTATCGCCCAACACCTCTAGCATCGACGACCGAACCAGTCGAGCCAGGTATCCAACCCAGGCGAGACCAATGGCAAAGGCTGGCATCACTAAGTGTGCAACCTGATCCCAGAACTGCCCTCTTTCACCAGCCCCGATAGCTGGAAACCACCGAAGCCAAACCGCAAATATTAACAAAGAATAAAGAGCAACTACGAAAGCAGGCGCGGTAATACAGGCAACCGAGATAATGCCAGTTATTCTGTCGAGGATAGAGTTTCGATGCAGTGCTGAATAGCAACCTAGAGGTATACCTATGATCATGGCCCCAGTAATTGCGGTGAAGATTAACCATAGTGTATATGGGAGTTGCCCAAATACAATTTCTGCTACTGGACGATTGGTAATTACATCCATGCCTAAGTCACCACGTAACAAGTTGCCAAAGAACTTGAGAATTTGCACGAATAAAGGCTGATCCAGTCCCATTTTGAGCGACAAATGGGCAATCATTTCTGGAGTGGCGCGCGGGCCTAATAAGATACGAGCCGGGTCACCTGGCACCATATGAATCATGAGAAATAGCAAACTTACAGCTAAGACAACAATAACTATCCCTAAGCCGATTCGCTTTAATACATAGATCAACACAAATAAATCCCTAAACTAAAAAGGGCGAGGCTCAGCCTCGCCCTAATAACAGAGTGCCACGAAACTATTTTTCTTGATAATCCCCTTTTAAAGTTAGGATTGGGAAAAATATCGGAACAAAGGCAACCCATCTGGTCGGAACGCAGGTTTAATGTTATCGCTATAAATTACCGGTGTGGCTTCATGGGTAATAAAACGATAAGCACCACTGTCCTCCATGATGTCTTGCATCCGTTGATACATAGTATCACGCGTACTCACATCTACTTCTGCCTTGGCTGCTACTTCCAGCTTATCAAACTCTTCGTTACTGAAGCGTTCCCAGTTCCAAATGCCTTTTTGAGAGGTAACAAACCAAGCCGTTGCATACGAAGGATCTGGTGCCATTGAGTAGCGGTTTAAGATCAATTGGATGTCTTTGTACCGCTCTCCTGCACTAGAGTCACCTAAGGACCAAAATGCTCCAGATTCATGTAGATTGATGTCCACAGTAATGCCCACTTGTGCACAAGTGGCCTGAATTACCTGAGCAGTAGTCACATTTGTAGACTTATTTAACACATCTAAAGTGACGGTTACTCCATCCGACATTCCCGCAGCGGCCAAGTATTCTTTAGCTTTCTTAAAGTTAGCGCCCGGGGGCACATTGCTTTGTGCACGATTACCCGTTAAGCCTGGGGCAATGATGCCAGTAGCAGGTTGCGCTGCTCCAAAGTAAGCGGCTTGCATAATAGACGGCACATCTATGGCGTATTGGATGGCTTTACGCAGGTTTTTATTACTAAGCATCTCATTTTCTACGTTCATCCCTACCCACACATAGAACAAAGAAGGGTATTCTTCCAGTTTACTATGGGCTGGCATTGAATTTTTGAGGCCACTAACGGCGCCCAATGGCACTCTGGTATAATCCAAGTCACCAGATTCATAGGCGATTTGTGCAGTGCCTTCATCATCAATGGGCAGAATATGAATTTCATCAAATTCTGCACTACCGCCATGCCATTCTGGGTTGCGCTTTAGCACAGTGCGCTGTTTAGGTTGCCAATCGGCATGTAAATATGGACCAGACACACAAGGCGTCGTTGTATCCACCTTACCACCAGCTCCTAACCAGGCTTTTTTACAAACGATATTACCCACAATGTAAGGTAAAGCGATGTTCCATGCTGGTGGATAAGGGGCAGTAAATTCTATGATACCTTCGTATTTACTAAGTACAGTAACACCCTTCAAGGAACCCCAATCTGGTTTGTTGGTGGATTTTAGTGCGTCATCAATAATACGCTCATAGGAAAATTTTACGTCTTCTGCAGTCATTTCCCCAAACCCATTGGTAAACATAATACCTGGCTTTAGCTTAAATTTAATGGTTGTTGGGCTGGCTTGTTCGATAGACTCAGCAGCGTCTAGTTGATAACCCCATTCCCGACCTGGCTTATACTGAATTAGCTTGCTGTAAATACTACTTTGGATTTCTTCATCAATAACCCCTTGGGAAAACGCTGGATCCAGGCTGCGCAAATCACCATAAGCACGAACCTTGAGTACTTTCTTACCACCAGCAAATACCACTTCACTTGCACCAATGGTTGCAGCAGCAACACCTAATGAACTCGTGGTTTGCAGAAAACGACGTCGACTTAAACCGGCGGAAGCCAATTGTGGAAGTTTTGAATCAGTCATAGTAACTCCTGTTATTTATATTTTTTATCTTTGTGGTCTCCGCTAGGAGGCAGAAAAGAAAACTGAGGGCCCATAGCCTTAGCAACTGGTTACTAGTAAAGCAAAATCGCTCCCAAGTCACAATTTCGCAGAGTTAAGTTTTTCTGACGCAAAGATTACTCATTGAGCGTCAACTTGCGTCACTTATTATAGATAACCTATTAGGTTGCTCCATTCCAACAGCGTGTTACCCGGTGGCACTCGCCAAAAGTGAACGGTTACGGGTTAGAAATGATCGCGTAGATATTTTTTGTTCCATGTTTTGTTGAAAACTTCCTTGCCACCTTCCCACGCTTGAGATTGTGCTTGCAGATAAAAATATTCTTGGTCGCAGGTCAGCACTGTTGCTGTCCTAGTGACGATTTGCCAGTTACCACGGCCGTGCTCCCAGTTCGATTCGTATTCAGCCTTAGCACTCAACGGATTGTCGTCAGTTATCGAAAAACGTTGTAAGAATGTTGATCCCATTTCCATTTTAGATTGATTAAATCGGCTTTTTCCATTGTCTGCAAAAATTTCTAATGTTGTTACAGCTGTAGATTTATCTCTGATTTGACTTCTTGTTTGGCTCACTTCGCGCAAAGATGTAGTGGCAAGTGGTTCGCCTACTTTTGTCTCACCAAACTCAGTGAGTTGTGCATTTTTGGCGCTAGATTTTCTAGTGGGTATATTGACCAAGCTCGATTTTGACCTGATGCTAAGTTTAGTTTTAGTCGGCGATGGCCAGGCCATCGGCCAGTAGCTAGTCGATATTGCTAATCGCAGTTGGTGACCCACTGGCACAATATAACCAACGTGATTAAGCGATACCTCGACTAAATATTCCTGCCCCGGGATTAATGACTCAGGCGCCGATTTACCGTTTCTCTGGCTCAAATTTAAGATACCGCGGGTAATAAGGGTACTCGAACCATCAGGCCAGACGTCGCAAAGCCTTACCGCAATTAGTGCCTGAGGTTGATCGCTTGTAATGGTTAATTTTGCAATAGCATTGCCGAGTATCTCAATATTTGAATCGAGAATCTGTGTATCAAATACCAATGAGCCTGCATCTTCCGATTGTTGGTCTGCTGGTAGCTCATCGGCTGGACCGAAGGAGAACCACGGCATATATTCCCCTGAGGCAAAACCGACCGTCTGTGGCGACTGCACTTCAAAACGAGATGCCTCTGAGGGTGTAGTTGAGAGCCCATCGTCTGACAAGTGGTATTGCCTATTCTCGATTTGCTGCGACGGCCAATGATCCTCGCCCACCCAACGACCAGGTCTCTTGTCATAATAGGCCTGAGGACGAACACTCTCCTGTAAATACACTTGATAGGTTGCTTCATCCATGATGCCCGTATCAATGTTTTTCAACCATTGATCAAACCAGCGCGAAGCATCAGGAAGAAAATCGAGTGTTGGCCCGGGTATCCCAAGATGAGGATAGCGGTGCGACCACGCACCCTGTAAACCACGAACTGGAACCGACAAATTTTCGAGTAATCGTGACACTGTGTTGGGCCAACAGTCTGCATGGCCACTGACGGCATAAACTGGAATTTTTATCGCATCGTAATTAGTTCTGACCGTATTGGTGAGCCAGTAGTCGTCTTCATGCTGGTGGCTTAACCAATGTTCTAGATAGTGAGGTGCATTTTCTAGGCGGTCCAACCATAGGTCTCGCCAACCCTTGCCTACCAGTTCAGGGTCGGGTGGACGAGTGTTGTATCCAAACATCATGGCTGCCCAACCGATGGTTTGGCCAACCATGCAACCCATGTAATACCCTGCATCATCATAGTACCGAGATTCAGTTGCTCCCAGCACAATCACCGTTTTTAACGCTTCTGGCGCGCACTGTGCTAACAGCAAACCAATGATGCCACCCCAAGAAATTCCAATAGTGCCTATCTTGCCATTGCACCAACTTTGTTCCACTAGCCATTCAATCACAGACACACCATCGTCAATTTCTTGATCTGT
>Ga0308019_10002235_pt1 | contig 11174 bp, 9 predicted proteins | sample Neamet284_FD_203135 | JGI IMG/M metagenome (GOLD analysis project Ga0308019, IMG submission 203135) | Marine microbial communities from water near the shore, Antarctic Ocean - #284 | ecosystem: Environmental > Aquatic > Marine > Unclassified | place: Southern Ocean | collected 2014-10-01
CAATAAATTCTTTTAAATAGTCGCTAAGTAGAGTTCCGTATTCAATATCTATTTTTTTTAATTCTTGTTTATTTAAGTAAATACTTCTTTTTAATTTTTTAATCCATTTTTCATTATAACTATAAGTCTTAGACTTTACAATTTTATAAATTGAGTAATTAGATTTTTGAAATGAAACATAACAAATGTCTAAACCATCTAGGGAGGTTCCACTCATTAAGCCGATTACATTTAATGAATCGTTACACATAAATTTAAATTTATGTATTTAAATTAAATAAAATTTACGAGATACTAGTTGATTAAAGTAGAAAGCGTACTAATTGTGTTAGTTGGGTTATCGGATTTAAAAACGAAACTCCCAGCTACTAAGACATCTGCTCCTTTTTCAACTAATTTTTTAGAATTATTAGAAGTTACCCCTCCGTCTATTTCAATTAATGCATTTGAATTATGCTTATTAATTAGTGATTTAAGATCTTCTATTTTTTGATAAGTTGTTTCAATAAATGATTGTCCTCCAAAACCAGGGTTTACACTCATAATACAAACTAAGTCTATTTCTTTAATGATTGCCTCTAAAGAAGAAACGGGTGTGTGTGGATTGATTGCTACTCCAGCCTTCATGTTAAGACTCTTTATTCTTTGAATAGTTCTATGAAGGTGAGTGCAAGCTTCAAAATGAACTGTTAACACCCTGCTTCCTAGTTCTGCGAATTTCTCAATATAATTATCTGGATTAACGATCATTAGATGTACATCTAATGGTTTTTTTGCATTTATTTTTAAAATATTCATAATTGGAGTTCCAAAAGAAATATTTGGAACAAAAACACCATCCATTACATCTATATGGAACCAGTCTGCTTTACTATTGTTAACCATTGTAATCTCACTATTGAGATTACCAAAGTCACAGGCAAGCATTGAAGGTGCTATTAATTTCATTTTAGCCTAAGTAGGTTTTTAAAATCTTACTCCTTGAAGTATGTTTTAGCCTTCTAATTGCTTTTTCTTTAATTTGCCTAACTCTTTCTCTGGTTAAATCAAATGTTTCACCAATTTCCTCCAATGTCATAGCGTGCTTTTCACCTAATCCAAAGTATAATCTAACAACATCTGCTTCACGAGGAGTTAATGTTTCAAGCGCCCTTTCGATTTCAGTTCTTAATGATTCATGTAATAAGTTTCTGTCTGGATTCGGAGATTCTCCACTTCTTAAAACATCATATAAATTTGAATCTTCTCCTTCAACTAGAGGAGCATCCATTGAAACGTGTCTTCCAGAATTTTTCATTGATTCTTTTACATCAGAAATAGTCATATCTAATTCTTTTGCAATCTCTTCAGCTGAAGGAACTCTTTCGTTTGCCTGCTCTAAAAAAGCATACATTTTGTTAATTTTGTTTATTGAGCCGATTTTATTTAACGGAAGTCTAACAATTCTTGACTGTTCTGCTAACGCTTGTAGGATAGATTGACGAATCCACCATACTGCATAAGAAATGAATTTAAACCCTCTAGTTTCGTCAAATCTCTTAGCAGCTTTTATAAGGCCAAGATTACCTTCATTAATTAAATCTGGTAATGTTAAACCTTGGTTTTGATATTGCTTAGCTACAGAAACAACAAATCTAAGATTGGCTTTTGTGAGTTTGTCTAATGCTCTTTCATCACCAGCTCTAATTTTTTGAGCTAACTCGACTTCTTCTTCCGCGGTAATTAAATCGACTTTCCCGATTTCTTGAAGATATTTGTCTAAGGATGCTGTTTCTCTATTAGTTACCTGTTTTGTAATTTTTAATTGTCTCATTGATTGGGCTTAAATTAATTATACGTTAAAAGGTTTAAAATGGTTACAAATAAACTTAACTTATTATTTAATAACAGATAATATCAATTTATCTGCTATTCCTGTTTCTGTTGTCTCTACTGTCATTTCTAGGAGGTCTAGGTGGTCTTTCAACATACCCTTCTGGCTTTTCTAGTAATGCTTTTCTTGAAACTTTTTCTTTTCTAGTTCTAGGATCTAATCCAAAGTATTTCACTTCCAATTCATCAGCAAGTTTAAGAACATCACTTACGTTATCAGTACGTTCCCAAGCTATTTCACTAACATGTAAAAGAACTTCATTTCCTGGAGCATCTAAATATTCAACCACAGCTCCAAAATCAAGAAGCTTTATTACTTTAACTTTGTATGTATTTCCCTTCTCTGGCTTAAATAATAGAGATTCAATTTTTGTAAGTACGGAATCAATTCCTTCTTGATCTGTACCAAGAATCTCTACAATTCCTTCCTCAGTTTCTGGGTCTTCGTTTATGACTATTGTACATCCAGTTACTTTTTGCAATTCTTGAATCACTTTTCCGCCTGGGCCAATAAATGGTCCAATAAATTCATTAGGTATTCTACTAGTTACCATTTTTGGAGAATGAGATTTCACATCTGCATTAGGTTTTTCAATAGTTTCAGAAATTTTGTTTAATATATGAAGTCTACCATCTCTTGCTTGTTTTAAAGCGTTTACTAAAATTTCATATGAAAGACCTTTTACTTTAATATCCATTTGACATGCTGTAATTCCTTCAGTTGTTCCAGTAACTTTAAAGTCCATATCACCTAAATGATCTTCATCTCCTAAAATATCACTTAAAACAGCATATCTATCACCATCAGAAATTAGTCCCATAGCAATTCCTGAAACCGGTCTAGTTAATTGAACTCCAGCATCCATAAGAGCCATCGTTCCTGAACAAACTGTTGCCATTGATGATGAACCGTTAGATTCAAGAACTTCACTTACAACTCTTACTGTGTAAGGACAGTCATCAGGAATCATACCCTTTAGTCCTCTTTGTGCTAAATTACCGTGTCCGACTTCTCTTCTAGAAGTTCCTCTTAATGGACGTGCTTCACCAGTACAAAATGGTGGGAAATTATAGTGTAAATAAAAAGTTTCTTCACCTTCAAAAGAAGGCATATCAATTTTGTTAGCATCCCTAGATGTTCCTAATGTAACAGTTGCTAGAGCTTGAGTTTCTCCTCTAGTAAATATAGCTGAACCGTGTGTTGATGGTAAATAATCAACTTCACACCATATATCTCTAATTTCATCTGTTTTTCTGCCGTCAAGTCTCACACCTTCTTTTAATGTTAGCTCTCTTATAGCTTCTTTTTGAGACTTGCTGAAATATGTTCCAATTAATTTCCCGTACTCTTCAATTTCCTCATCGCTAAAAGATGCTCTAACTTCTTCTTTTAAGTTTGAAAAAGCTAAACTACGTTCAGCTTTAGAAGTGCCTTTCTTTGCTATAGCATAACATTTGTCATATGATGCATCATGAATTTTTTTGGCTAATTCTTCGTTTTCATCACTAGTTTCATATTCTCTAACTTGCTTTCTTCCTACGGCATCAGCTAATCTTTCTTGAGCTTCAATTTGAATTTTTATAGATTCATGAGCAAATTTTATTGCCTCAGCCATTTCTTCTTCACTACATTCATCCATTTCTCCTTCAACCATCATAACTGAATCAGCTGAAGCACCAACCATCATTTGAATATCGGCATTAGCTAATTGAGCTCTACTTGGATTAATAACAAATTCACCATCAATTCTAGCTACACGAGCTTCAGAAATTGCACACTCGAAAGGAAAGTCACTCAATTGAATAGCAGCAGACGCTGCAAGACCAGCTAAAGCATCTGGCATTACATCTTCATCGTGTGACATTAATTGAATCATTACTTGTACTTCAGAATGATAATCTTTTGGGAATAACGGTCTAAGAACTCTATCTACTAAACGCATAGTTAATACTTCACCGTCACTAGGCCTAGCTTCTCTTTTAAAGAATCCACCAGGATATCTTCCTGCAGCAGCGAATTTCTCTCTATAATCTACAGTTAACGGAAGAAAATTTACATTTGATGCTTCATAGTTAGAAACTACGGTACATAAAAGCATAGCTTTTCCCATTTGAACAACAACTGATCCGTGGGCTTGTTTAGCAAGTTTACCAGTTTCTAAAGTTATTATTCTACCATCTCCGAGATCGATGGATTCATTATACGTTTTGATTTTCATATTTTTCATTAAATTAATTAAGTTGTGTTGTGCCTTAAGTAGAATACCAATGAAAAACTATGATAAAAATATCTATTTACGTAGATTAAGTTTTTTAATAATCTCTCTGTAACGATTGATATCTTTATTCTTTAGATAGCTTAATAAGCTTTTTCTTTTACCAACCATCATAACTAAGGATCTCTCAGTGTTATAATCTTTACGATTATTTTTAAGATGTTCAGTTAAATGATTAATTCTTTTTGTGAACAAAGCAATTTGTCCTTCAGATGAACCCGTGTCTGTATCAGACTTTCCGTGTTCTTTAAAAATTTTTTTTTTGTTTTCTTTTGTTAAATACATGCCAATATTGTTATAAATAATTATTATGTAACCAATATTAATTTATTGGAGCGGCAAATATAAGATTAAATTTTTAGAATTTAGCAACTATTTGTTCAATTGCCTAACAGCTCTATTTAGGATTAAATCAAAGTAAAGATTTATTTTTTCTTTCAATTCAGTTCTTGCAGTTATGAAGTCTAGAAATCCATGTTCAAGAAGAAATTCAGATCTTTGAAATCCATCGGGAAGATCTTGTCCTGTCGTATCTTTGACTACTCTTGGGCCAGCAAAACCAATTAAAGCTCCAGGTTCAGAAATATTTATATCCCCAAGCATGGCAAAAGAAGCAGTGGTCCCACCAGTTGTAGGGTCAGTACATAAGGAAACATATGGCAATTTATGATTAGATAACTGAGCAAGCTTTGCTGATGTTTTAGCCATTTGCATTAATGAAATAGCACCTTCCATCATTCTTGCGCCTCCAGATTTAGAAATTATAATAAAAGGGATTTTTTTTGAAATAGCAAGATCTATTCCTCTACTTATTTTTTCTCCAACTACAGACCCCATAGATCCGCCTATATATATGAAATCCATACAAGCTATAACTACATCTAAACCTTGAGACTTACCAATAGCTACTCTAATAGCATCGTTTAATCCTGTTTTTTTAAAGCCTTCCTTTGTTCTGTCTTTGTAAGATTTAGTATCATTAAAATTTAGAGGGTCTTTAGAATAAATGTTTGAATCAATTTCTTTAAACTCATTATCAAATAAAATCTCAAAATATTCTTTGCTTCCGATTCTTACATGAAATCCATCTTCCGGTGAAACATAAAAATTTTTTTCTAATTCTTCTGAATCAATAATTTTTCCAGTTGGAGTTTTATACCAAAGACCTTCTGGAATGTTTTTCTTTTCCTCTGTAGTAGTTTGAATACCTTTAGATTTTCTTTTAAACCAAGCCATATAGAAAAATATATTAATTCAAATATAATAAACCTAAAATTAGTGAAGTGTATTTACGTTATTAAGATCGTGAAAGGCTTTTGAAAGTCTTTCAATAAAGCTTTCTTCGGCTTTTCTTAGCCATACCCTAGGATCGTAATATTTTTTATTTGGCACGTCCAATCCATCTGGGTTTCCTATCTGTGCATTTAAATAATCTTCATTTTCTTTAAAGTAATCTCTAACACCAGACATAAAAGCATATTGCATATCAGTATCAATATTCATTTTAATGGCACCGTAGTCAATGGCTTCTCTTATTTGTTCAACAGAGGAGCCTGATCCACCATGAAAAACAAAATCAATAGTATTGTGACCAACATTATATTTTTTTGAAATATAATCTTGAGAATTTTTTAAAATTTTAGGAGTTAGCTTAACATTACCAGGTTTATAAACCCCGTGAACATTTCCAAATGCTGCAGCAATAGTAAACTTGTCACTGACTTTTGATAATTCTTCATAAGCATAAGCAACTTCTTCAGGCTGAGTGTATAGCTTGGAGTCATCAACTTCAGTATTGTCAACTCCATCTTCCTCTCCACCAGTTATTCCAAGTTCTATTTCTAATGTCATACCAATCTTACACATTCTTTTTAAATAATTTTTGCAAATAGATATGTTTTCTTCAATGGGTTCTTCGGATAAATCTATCATATGAGAACTAAATAGTGACTTACCTGTTAACTCATAATGTTTTTCACTAGCATCTAGTAAGCCATCAATCCATGGTAATAATTTTTTTGCAGCATGATCTGTATGTAGAATAACAGGAACATTATAAGCTTCTGAAAGTTCATGAACATGTTTGGCGCCAGCTATTGCTCCTTTTATTGCAGCATTTTGATTTTCATTAGATAAACCTTTTCCTGCATTAAAAACTGCTCCACCATTTGAAAACTGAATAATTACAGGAGCATTTAATTTAGAAGCCGTCTCTAATACGCCATTAATGGTATTTGATCCAATTACGTTAACCGCAGGAAGGGCGAACTTTTTTTCTTTAGCTAATTTAAATATTTCTTGAACTTCATTTCCAGTAGCTACACCTCCTTTTATTTTATTACTCATAGTAATTATATTATTGGTCAGCTAAACTAAAAAGAATTGTTGAGCCTAAAAAGGATAATTTAAACCAATGTTAAATACAGCTTTTTTTAGATTAAAATCTGTTAACCAACGATCTTTTATTTCTAATACTGGATTGTAAGTTTTTAGTCCCATATCGAGTCTTAAAACAAAATAACCTAAATTATATCTCATTCCAAAACCACTTCCAATAGCTAATTCATTTAAGTCTCTCAAACTCTCAAATGTTCTTTTTGGATCGTTGGTACTATCAAATACATTCCAAATATTTCCTAAGTCAGTAAATAAAGCTCCATCAAGCTTTCCAATTAAATTAAACCGGTATTCAATACTCAAAGCTATCTTCATGTTCGCTTCGTTGAATTCGCTTATTGCTCCGCTGCTTCCAGGGCCAAGCCTATAGACTTCCCAAGCCCTGTTATCATTTGAGCCACCAGCAAAAAATGATTTAGAAAAAGGAATACTATTTGAGTTTCCAAACGGAACGGCAATTCCAAAATATCCTCTGAAAGCTATTAATGAATTTGAATTTATGAGCCAATTATTTGTGTAGCTAAATTCAGTTTTTATATATTGAGAATATGTAAGTCCTAAAATTTTATTATCACCAAATTGATCTACATCAACATTAAATTGATTAGCTAAAAAATCTGTGAGAGTTCCAGCTAGTTCTAATTTAAATATAGTTTGAGAAAAGTTTTTATCATAAATACTTTTTCTGTTATTGTTTGATATGGATAAACTTGAACCAATAATTAGGTTATTTGAAGTTAACCTATTTCTTCTGTCATTTATATAAGACACATTATTATAGTCTTCATTATTTATTAAAAAACTTTTAGATGTTACTTCATTTATAAATGAATCAATCCCACTTGGAATAATTAATTCATTCGATGAATTAAAATATGAATTGTTCGCATTATTTTTTATTGCAATTGAATTAATAGTATTGAAAGAATTAGAATAAATATTAAAATAATTAACGCTATTTTTATTATTAACTAATTCAATATTTACAAGACCTACATTTATTTTTTTATTTTTTTCATTATTCCAATCATAATTTATATCAAACTTGAAATTTTGTCTATCCAACCCAATGTTTGTCTGTTTTGATGTTCCAATTCCTATGTATGTTGTTGGTTTTTTTTGTAGATTTTCTAATTTTTTAAATTTAAAAGGACTGAAAAATCTAGGAAATTTAAATCTTATATCTACACCAAATTCTGAAATAGTTGTATTAGCAGACTTCCCAATGGTTCCTCTACTTGTAAATTCTAGTTTTTCTCCTCCGTTGAAAACATTTCTACTTGTTAAAGAACTTTGGAAAGCTAAACCTATATCTTCTATATTTGAATGCTTTAAATCAATTCCAAATCCTAAAGAAAATTTCTTTTTTGGAACTAACAGAATATTAGCTTCTAATTCACTGTTGGAGTTATTTAAATAATTATAGCTTATTGAAGGGTATTGAAAATTTTCAAAATTATTTAATTGGTTGATTGTTTTAGACCTTATTAAATCACTGTATAGGCTATCTTTTTTAATCGCAACTAATTTTGTTAAATTTTCAGGTTTATACCTTAAACTTCCACTTGAATAAATAGTTATTCCATCATATGAAGTTAAATTTTTTAAATCATTGTTTTTTAATTTTTCAACACCGTTTGTATAAACATTAATTTTTTTAATGTAATGAAGCTTGTATTTCAAATTATAATTCAATAAATCATTTTTCGATTTATTATCAAGAATATTAATTGTTACTGGAATACTTAAGTCAATAGCTGTTGTGTCCATTTTTAATTCAAATGATATTGAATTAATTTGAAAATTATAAACTCCAGAGTTTTTAAATAATTTATTTAATCTGTTTCTTTCTGATTCAAAGTCTAAAGTGTTAAACGGATTATTCTTTTTCAAGAAAGAATAAGATTTGTTTTTTTTGTATATCGAGTCTATAACTTTGGATTCAATATTTGTTTTTATTGAATCAAGATAGTACTGATTCCCTAAATTAATATTATAAACAACTTTACCATAATTATTGTTTTTTTGATCAATAACGGTTTTGGTTTTAACTTCAGAATTAAAATAACCATTATTTTTATAAAAAGATTTTAAATTTTCAATTGAAATTTTAGTTTTTGTTGAATCAATTAGTTCTAATTTCTCACCATTTTTAATCTTCCATTGATTGAAATCTATTATATATTTTCTGATTTGATGAATTTGTTTTTTCGAAAAAACATTAATTAATTTAGATTTTCTTTTTTTAGTTTTTTCTAGCCAGGAATTAAAAGTAGAGTCAGTATTTTTTTTAGAGGATTCATTTAAATAAGCAGAAAATGGAAAACCTAGAAAATAATTATTTTTATTTTGGGTTAGTAATGGACTTAAGGAATCCTTTGAAATTTTATTTCCATTAACTATTATTTCATTAGAATTTAAAATAAGTTTTCCTTTCTCAATATTTTTAGAAATATTACACCCAACAAATAATGGGCTTAAGATTATAAATAATAGTATTTTTGTTAATCTATGTTTCACAGAATAATATTATCATCAAAAATACATCTTTAAATATGGTTAGCAAAAAGGATATAAAATTGATAAACAGCTTAAAACAAAAAAAATTTAGAGATTTAAAACACTTTTTTGTTGTTGAGGGAAAAAAATCCATTTCGGAATTTTTAGATTCAAATTATAAATTAGTTAAGTTATTTTCAATTAATTGTTCTTTTTTCAATGATTTAGACAGTCAAATTGAAATCTCAAGTGATGAATTAAGAAAAATAAGTTTTTTTAATAACCCAGATGATCATTTAGCTATTTTTAAAATACCTGAAAATAATTCCATAGATGAAAATAGCTTAATAGTCGCCTTGGATTCCGTTAGGGACCCCGGAAATTTAGGCACTATTATTAGGACATGTGAGTGGTTCGGAATAAAAGATATCATTTGCTCAAATGATTCTGTAGATTGTTATAATCCAAAAGTTGTACAATCCGCTATGGGATCTCTTTCCAGAGTTAATATTAATTACGTAGAACTTAACACCTATTTAAAAAACACGACATTAGAACTAATAGGAGCCACATTAAACGGGGAATCTTTATATGAAACGAATTTATTATTTCATAAGGGAATTTTAATTTTTGGTAATGAAGCCAATGGTATTTCAGTTGAATTGACTAATATGTTAAATCACAATATAACAATTCCAAGATCGTTAAATAGTATTTTTCCTGAAAGTTTAAACTTGTCTATTTCAGTAGGATTAATATTGGGTGAAATTAAAAGAAAAACTTTTTCTGTTTAATGAAAAGTTAAATTAATAAAAATACCTCTTGTAGATAGTTTATCTATATTTCCAGTCCAGGGACTCTCACTGTTTTCATCTGGAATAAGTTCATCTTTTAATGAAAAAAGTCCTCTAATTGATGGTGAAAATTTAAAGTATTGTAAATAAAAATCTATTCCAAACCCTAATTCATAATACAAGTTATTGGCTTTTAATCTAAATACATTGTTTTTATTGTCTTCAGGACTATTTTGATTGCTAGATAGATTGATTGATGTTGAAACACCACCTAATAAATAGGGTCTGAAATTATTCATTCTTTTGGCACTGAATTTTAAAAGTAATGGCAAGTGGATATAAGTAGATTTCACAGATCTTAATGTATCACTATTCTGTGTAAACTTTGATCTTTCGTTGAATATTAAATTTAATTTATTTGTATGTAGGCCAGGTTCAAATCTTAGATTAAGATGTTGGTTAATTCTCAAATTTCCAATTAGTCCAATATTAATACCCAAGCTTTCTTCAACCCATGTTGAATATTTAGGGTTTGCCTTATAGTCCAGTTTGTAGTTATATTGATTGAATCCAATAAAATAACCAAAATGTAATTGTTGTTGGTCAAAGTTCTGAAGATTGTCCATTCTAGCATTATTTTTTTGACAAATGCCAGATGAAAAAAACATTAATAACAGTAAAATTGGAATTTTTTTAATCATTAAACTTTTCAAATTTAAGAAAGATAAATGGGTATTTAAATTTAATTTTTTAATAATAATAATATTCATTTTTTAAAATCAAGTATATTTGCATTCTATTCAATGCTGTATATATGAAAATCATAATAGCAGGTGCTGGTGAAGTTGGGTATCATTTAGCAAAGCTTCTCTCAATTGAGTCTCAGGATATTACCTTAATTGATAATAATGAGTCTAGTATTAACATCGCTGAAAAAAAACTTGATATCAAAACTATTGAAGGAGATTCAACATCATTATCTGTTTTAAAAAAAGCTGATGCTCAGAATTCTGATTTGCTTGTTTCTCTTACTAGTTCAGAATCTACAAATTTTACTACTTGTTTTTTAGCAAAGCAACTTGGAGCTAAACGTACTATTGCTAGAATCTCAAATGTTGAATTTCTTGAAAATTCTAATTCAATCGATTTTGATTTAATTGGAATAGATGAACTAATATCTCCAGAAAACTTAGCAGCGGAAGAAATTAAACATTTAATTAATGAGTCAGCATTTTCAACTAGTCATGATTTTGAACAGGGAATATTAAAAATGATGGGAATCAAATTGGAAAAAAATGCTCCTTTTATTGGTAAAACAGTAATGGAGGCGGCTTCA
>Ga0308019_10002237_pt1 | contig 11172 bp, 7 predicted proteins | sample Neamet284_FD_203135 | JGI IMG/M metagenome (GOLD analysis project Ga0308019, IMG submission 203135) | Marine microbial communities from water near the shore, Antarctic Ocean - #284 | ecosystem: Environmental > Aquatic > Marine > Unclassified | place: Southern Ocean | collected 2014-10-01
AACTATGAGTTTGCCGAAAACAAGACATCGTAAAAAGAAAGAGTTTATACAAGAAATTGTTGAACCTGAAGTTCAGTCTGATAAAATTGAACTACAAGAAATTATTGAGCCTGAGCCAGTAGTAGAGTTAAACAAAATTGAACTTCAAGAAGTTAATTGGGACGATCTGAATGACCGTCAGCGCAATGAAGTAATACAAAAAAAGAGGGCAGAGAATGTCAGACCTTTTGCCGGATGATGTTGATCATTTAACTGATTACGTCGATGAACAAGAGAAAACCAAAGAAACATTAAAAAACGGACTATTAAGTTTTTTAAATTACGTGAAGGAAGTTGAGGATGAGAGACTTCATAGGCCAGAATGATTTCACATGGTTCATCGGGGTTGTTGAGGATAGAAACGATCCTGTTCAACTGGGAAGAGTTAGAGTCCGTTGTTTTGGTTGGCATACCGACGACAAAGGTCAGATACCTACTTCGACTCTCCCTTGGGCAATTCCATTACAAGGAATCACTTCACCCGCGCTCAATGGCGTGGGCCAATCTCCGACAGGACTAGTTGAAGGTAGTTGGGTAGTAGGTTTCTTCTTAGATGGTAATACTGCACAAGAGCCTGTTATTATGGGTTCGTTTGGTTCTTCTCCTTCAGCGTTTGGTGAACCAGGTATAGGTTTTAATGATCCTAATATTAGACCAGAAAGTGATAAGAAAGTTGAGCCTCATAATAACAGAGATTCTTATCATCCTCACAGCAACTATCCAAGATTTATCAAAGAGAGTGATGTAAATAGGCTTGCTAGAAATTCTAATACTGTCTTTAACACAACAAAAGATTCTGGTGCTACTCTAAATATTCCTAAAGCAAACAGTAGCGACACATGGAGTGAGAGAAAAACTACAGATTTAACATATAGAGGAACTGAATCAGGTGTTGCGAGATATAATACTACATATCCTAAAAATCATGTGTATGAAAGCGAATCAGGTCATACAGTAGAATTTGATGATACTAAAGACGCAGAAAGAATAAACGAACATCATAAATCAGGTACATTTTATGAAGTAGATGCAGATGGAACTAAAGTTACCCGAATAGTAGCAAACAACTATGTTATTGTAGCTGGATCAAATAATATCAATATTAAAGGCGATGTTAATCTCACTATTGATTCCAATTGTAGAACATATATTAAAGGTAATTGGGACATTCAAGTTGATGGCAGCAAAACAGAAGTTGTTAAAAAGAACGTTACAGAAACATATGGTGCAGATCAAACTACAAAAATTACTGGTAATTTAGATGTTGATGCAAAGAGGATAGATTTGAACTAATGACTGCTATTCATAGAAATTCAGATTCAAGAGCGTGTGGTGCTGGAACAGTTGTTTCTGGTCAAGGCACAGTTTATGCGAATGGATTACTTGTTTCAGTAGACAATGATCCAAACAGTCATGGCGCGGGCGCATTAAGCGCAAGCTGTAATGAAGTATATGTCAATGGTATTATGGTAGTTGATGTTGGTGACAGTGCTGCCGGAGATTCTTTGTGTCCTGATCCAGGTGGTCCGCATTGTGCGCCATCGTCAACTGGTGGTTCAGGAAATGTTTTTGTTGGTAATTAATATTACACTATGTTATACTTTATAAATAGAAAGAATAAAAAGAGTAGGTATAATGGCTGAAGGATTTTTCGATAGTACACTAAGGCAGAAAGAGATTTATAGTGATATAGATCATGCTTTTCTGCCTCATCCTATTACAGGTAAATTAACCCGAAAAATTAATCGCGAGGCTGTAAAACAATCTGTCAAATCTTTAGTATCAACAGACTTTGGTGAAAGACCATTTAAGCCTGAAATTGGTTGTGGCATTAGACAGTTATTATTTGAAAATTTTCATCCAGCAGTAGTTCAAGAAATGAAACAGGCTATTGCTGAAGTTATTGAAAACTATGAACCAAGAGCCGAACTAATTAGTATTGATATGGATGCTCGACCAGACGCACATGCGATATCTGCCAGTATAGTATTTTATGTTATTAATGATTCCGAACCCGTAGTCTTAGACGTAATACTAGAAAGAGTCCGATAATGGCAGTTGCAAATACATACCTAAACATTACAGAAACAGATTTTTCTGACATCAGGACTAATCTAGAAAGCTATCTAAGCACACAATCACAGTTTCAAGACTATGATTATGAGGGGTCAGCTATGGCCACTCTATTGGATGTGTTGTCTTATAATACGCATTATAATGCTTTTTATATTAATATGCTCGCTAATGAAATGTTTCTTGATACAGCCCAGCAAAGGGATTCAGTTGTTTCTCGCGCAAAAGAGTTGGGTTATCTTCCTGTCTCTGCAAGCGGTGCTTCTGCAAATGTTACGTTGACCTTCACAGGCGTAGCAGCAACAGTCGGTACTTTCACGATATCAGCCAATTCTAAGTTTACTACGACTATTGATGATATTGGTTATACCTTTGTTACTGATAAAGATTTTATTGTTGTAAATAATTCTGATGCATTTATTAAAGAAATTAATATTATAGAGGGTGAACCTCTTCAACATAGGTTCACTGTTAGTACGGCTGCTCCTGTAAAATACGTATTACCTAACGCTGATGTAGATACAGATAGCATTAAAATCAGGGTACAGGAATCTTCTACTGATACTACACAAACGACATATACTCAAGCTACAAATATTGTCGCTGTTACAAACTCATCGCCTGTATTCTTCCTTCAAGAAACAATCGATAAGAAATACGAAATCACATTTGGTGATGGTGTGTTGGGTAAAGCTGTGAAGAATAACAACATTGTTATTGTTGATTATCGTGTGTGTAATAGCACTATGACAAATGGTGCAAATACGTTTAGCGTTGGATCATTATCTACATCTGTAAATTACACTTCTGTTGCTCTTGCTCTTAAATCAAAAGCTACTGGCGGTAGGGTTCAAGAGTCTGTTGATAATATTAAATTTAATGCACCTAAGAATTATGAAACACAAAATCGTGCAATCATCGCTGAAGATTATAGTCGCATTCTATTGAATGAAAATTCAGATTTAAATTCAGTAACTTCTTTTGGTGGAGAAGAACGTATTCCCGCAGTTTATGGTAAAGTGTATATTGCTACGAAACCTTTAGATGAAAACTTCATAACTGATGATAGAAAATCAGAATTGAAATTATCTATTAAAGATCGCACTCCTCTTGCTTTAGATCCTGTGTTTATTGATGCTGATTATTTGTATGCAGTACCAACAATCAATGTACATTATGATCCTAAAGCGACAGTTAGAACTGGAGATTGGTTGACTAACGCAGCTAAGATGGCAACTGTATCATTTAATACTAATAATCTTAATCAATTTAAGAAAAGATTTCGTTTTTCTCGATTCTCTAGAGTTATGGACAATGTTGACACATCAGTTCTTAGCACATCAGTATCAATGATAATTCAGAAAAGATTTACTCCTGACACTAACGTTGCAGAAACTATCACTTTAAATTTTAAAAATGAAATTAGAGTTAATTCTATTGATTCTACTCTATTCACATATAATGGATTTCAGTCATTCTTTGATGATGATGGTTTAGGTAACATTAATATCTATCGATATAATGAAGAAAAAGTGAAAACGAATGTTGTTGCTAATGCAGGAACTATTGATTATGATACAGGCAACATGGTTGTTAATAATTTTGCACCATCTGCTTATGATGGTATAGAAATTAAAGTTTCAGTATCACCAGTAAATCTAGACATAGTACCAACACAAGAAACTATAATTGTATTGGATACTGAAGCGGCGACCTTTACATCGACTTCAGAGAGTTAAAATGGCAATAGATCAACTAACATCCAATCTAGTAAAAAATCAATTCCCGGAGTTCTTAACAGAAGATGCTCCCAATTTTCTATTGTTTATAAAAGCATATTATGAATATATGGAACAATCTGGTAAGAGTGTCCATGAACTTAATAAATTAAAATCATATAAAGATATTGATGATACATTAGATGAATACATTGAATATTTTCGCAGAACAGTACTACCATCTCTTCCCCTTACTCTTCTGGCTGATAAAAGATTATTAGCCAAAACTATTAGAGACTTCTATCAATCTAAAGGAACTTTTGACTCATACAAATTTCTTTTTAGAATATTATATGATGAAGATATCGAAGTTAATTATCCAGCAGATCAGATGCTTAAAGTATCAGATGGTGATTGGCGTATAAATCGATATGTTATTATTTCATCAAATGAACAAGCATATAAGTTTATAGGTAAAACTATTCAAGGTATCGAAAGTCGAGGAGAAGCTTTCGTTGAGAATGTTGTGCGAAGATTTCTTGGTGGTCGTGATATGATGGAGATTACTCTATCTAAGATTAAAGGTAATTTTGTAGATTTAGAAACCATTAAACTTAAATCAGCAGTCGCTAGTGTAGGATTTGAGCCTGAAATTGAAGTTGGTATCAATTCAATTTCTGTTGAGTCTAGAGGAGCACAATATGCTCCTGGCGATGAAGTTGATCTTATATCCTCTATAACTGGAACAGAGGGTAAAGGCGTTATAACCGATGTTATAACACAAGCTGGTATTATCAATTTTAATATAAGAGATGGCGGATCAGGCTATACTGCTTCTACAGGTAATCCAGGAACGATAATCAAACAGATCGGTGGTGATGGCACAAGTGATGCAAGTTTTATTATAAGCACCAGTGATATAACAGACACATTTGCAATTGCGAGAAATATTAATCTGCTATCATCAAACACAATATTTGGTGCTAATGCGGCAGTTGTATCATTTTCAGGTATAACTGATCCTACTGCGGCCGCACGACCAGCAAATATGGGCAGACGATCTAGTACATTCGCGAATACGATTATTTCTTCACCCCATTATGGGTTTCCAGAAGCGTCAGAAGTTACAGGTGAAAGTAGTAATTTTAGAACAAATGCAAATGCTGTTATGAAAATAGCGAATACTGTACAAGGATTGACTGTTGGTCAACCTATCTACGGTGTTACATCTGGAGCAAACGGAATTGTTCTATCTGTTCAAAGTACCGCTACTGGAGCAGGATTATTTAGAGTAGATACGTATAAGAACTTTACTGGTACTGAATCTATTAAAGTTGGAAGTAAAACTGGTAATACAGTTGGTACACTTGTAAGTGGACAATTCTACGCTAATACAATTGGTTATCATGTTCTTCAAGTTGGTAATGTCAATAGCCAAACAATTGCTGCTGGTGATGAATTAGTAGGAAGCACTGATAATATTAAAGCATTTGGTATTGTTAAAAAGGTTATGATATCTGTTCCTAATGGATACTTACATCAGGGAACATCAAATACTTCTCTTTCTGGAACTGTAAGTAGTTCTGGTAACACAGTAACAGGATCAGGAACATCATTCACTTCTAATTTTGAAGTAGGTGATGAAATTAAAGCTGGTTCTCAAACAGGAAGACGAATTTTTAGTATTGCTAGTGATACTTCTCTTGTCACTACTAGTCAATTCAATCCTGTACTATCAAGTGGTGCGTATGGTAAAGGTGGTAATTATAGAACCCTTCTTAAATTACAAGTCACTGCAAACACGTCTGCAAACCTTACAAGTCAATGGGATGCTGGACCCATGAAACCTTTTGTAGAACTTGAATCAGTAAGAAAAGTTGGTAGCACAGCAGGAACAGGAACACTTACTACCAATAACTCAGTTACTACTGTTACAGGTAATGCTACTAATTTTGCTGGTGCAGACGCACAAGTTGTAGTCGGCGATATTATTATAGTTGGTAGCCAAACAAGAACAATTACTGCTATTGCAGGAGAAACATCACTGACGGTTAATGCAATATTTGATCCCACATTAACTAATTCAACTTTTGCAATACGTAATCGCAGCGTAGGCAATGTTGCATTTTCTACATCAAACACAGAAATTGAAAATATACACACGAAATTAATTGATGCTCTTGTATTCAAAACTGCTGCGTTTGGTACAATAGAAGACCTTTCGTTGAAAATTGGTGGCGCTGGCTATTCTGTTGCACCTATTATATCTGTAAATGATAGCCAAATATCTTCATTGGGTATTCGTGATGTATTTCTTACTGTACAAAATACTGCATCGAATTGGGCAACAGGTAATTCACAGATAACAACGTTTGATACTAACGATAGGCTAGAGCAAGCGTTATCTGGTGCTAAAGGAGACGTTAAACAAATACCTCCATCATCTCCTCAGCAATTTGGTAAAGCCCTTTCTACAATTGTACACGCAAACACAACAATTGAAACAGTCATTAGAGTGTTTCAAGATGAATTACAAGCAACGAGTAATATTAACTACAGACTTGGAAGAACGGCAATTAAATTCCACACTAGTGCAGATCAAAGTGCTTTAGCTGGCACTGGTGTAGCGGATATTGTGAAAATAGATGATAATGGTGTGCTTGGTCAGAATGCAGTGATTACTGGAACAGTTGGTGCTAACGGTGCTATTGAAGCAATTCGTACTCTTGATTCTGGATATGCTTATAAAGATGGAGAAACTGTTATATTTTCTCCTAGCACTAGGGCTGATGCTTCAAGTGGAACAGGCGTATTAACAATGAAGAATGCTGCAAATTCAGAAGGATATTATGCATCGAATAGATCACAAGTATCAACGAAACGTGGTTATATACAAGATAGTTATCGTTATCAAGAATTCTCATATGAGATTACATCTGGTGTAGCATTTAATCGTTATAAAGATTTAGTAAATAATCTTGTTCATCCTGCAGGACAAAAATTGTTTGGTCAGTTTACTACTCGCACACCTTTAGATGTAAACCTTGTTACAGTAGCAGACAATCGTACAAGAAAACAATCAAACGGAACTGTTGCAATCACTAAAACAAAAGCATCAAACACTGTAAGCATCACAAACGGATCGTTTACTGTTAATTCTAGTGGTGAATTATTTGGTACTTTCAACACTAGCAATTTAACAGGAACACTTACTACTACCAATAACTCAGTTACTACTGTTACGGGTAGTGGTACTAATTTTGCTGGTGCAGACGCACAAGTTATAGTTGGAGATGTGATTCAAAGTGGTGGCCAAACAAGAACAATTACTGCTATTGCAGGCGAAACATCACTGACGGTTAATGCAGCGTTTGATCCCAAACTAACTACCTCAGCTTATGCAAAAAGAATTAATCGAGATATTAATACAAAGAGAGTACCCAATAGTCAATATATGGTTGTTCAAAAGTTTGAAAACAATATTGATAGATATTATGCTATTAAAGTTGCCAATGCAACTTCTGCTACTACAGCCAATCTTGTAAATAGATGGGATCATGGAACGATTACTACAGCAAATGTTTACTTTGCTAATTCATTCCATATAACAGGAACAAGTTCAACTTTAAGCGCAGAATTTGCAAATAATGATGTTATTGTTATTGAAACTCCTCATAAAAACTATAATCAAATTCAACTAAATAAAGTAAATAGTGCCACTTCAGCAAATCTCACAAGTATCTGGACTTTAGCGGACGTGTCTGGAGCCAATGCTTATTATTACACGGGAACGGTATCTTAAATGCCCAAATATATATCAAAAGAACACGGTATTCATAATGCAAAAGTTTTTAAAGACTCGGTGTCTCTATCTGACACAACTGCATTAAAACAGTCTACAGTTTTATATGCTGTTTTAGGTAGGGCGGAAGATTGGCTTGATGAAGACGTAGCACCCACGCCAATTGAAACTGATCAAGATAAACATTATGAATTATGGCGTCAAGCATGGGCAGGTAAAAAAATTACTGCTGGAGATATAGAACACGTTGTTCCTCGACATAATTGGACTACTGGAACAGTGTATGCGATGTATCGTGATAAAGATAAAAATCTACATGATAGACCATTTTATGTTATTACAGATCAAAACAATGTTTACAAATGTTTGAATAACCATAAGAGTGCAGCATCAACGATACGACCAACTGGATTTTCAACTACAGCATTCACAACTTCTGATGGTTATCATTGGAAATATATGTATACTGTTAGTTTAGGTCAAGCTGATAAATTTATGACGGCATCATATATACCTGTCAGAACGCTTGCAAACACAGATTCTTCTACAGAAGGTAATCGGCAAATTCTTGTTCAAAACGCAGCCGCAAATGGCACGGTTGAAGTTGTCGAAACTGTCAATGTTGGTAGTGGATATCAACAATTAGCAAATGCTGTTCCTGATTCTGCTACATCAACAACTGTAACCTTATCTACTGCTTCAGGTGACACACCATCTCCTGTAGACAATTTCTATAATGGTGCTAGTGTTTATATCATTAGTGGAACAGGATCAGGACAATTGAGGCGAGTTATTGATTATTCTGGCCAAACAAAAGTGTTAACTGTTAATACAAATTTTCAAACTTTACCTAACACAGACACTAGAATGATTGTTTCACCTACAGTAACAATCATAGGTGATGGTCTTAATGCAAAAGCATATTCTAAAGTAAATTCTACAACTGGTGGTATAGCAAATGTATTCATGATAACAACAGGTACAGGTTATCGAAGAGCAAATGCAGTTATTACAGCAAACGCTCTTCATGGTACAGGCGCAACAGCTAATGTTATAATGTCTCCTATAGGCGGTCACGGTAAAGATGCAATTAGAGAGCTTGGTGGAGATAAATTACTTCTTAATGCACAATTTGATGGTAGTCTTGGTGTTTCTACTACAGCGCGAGGATATATACCAGCAAACACTGATTTCCGTTCAATCAGTTTGCTTAAAGATCCAATTTTAAAAGTCGATGCGTCTAACGTACCTCTGTTAGTAGAGAAAATAGCAAATACATCAAATAGTCCAGCAAATTTAAGATTGTCTACAGAATTGACAATTTCATATCAAAGCAATGATTTAAATAATCGTTTAGTTGCTGGTGATACTATTACACATAAGCGTGCTAAATTGTCGGCTGAATTAGGAACTCTACAGTTTGTGACAGAACTAAGTCCTAGTGTTAGAGAAAATTCTGTTGTAGCAATGAATAACGCAGTGTTAGCTGCTAATGCTGATATCATTTATATTCGTGATGATGAAGCACAATCTGACACATCCTTCTTTACAATGTATATAAATAACGTAGAGAGCTATGCTGATATAGTACCATTTACAAAAGATGATATTTTATTGAAACGAGGAGTTACAACTGAAGTAGCGACAGTTTCTACTATTATTGGACCAGAGGCTAATACATTTTCTGGTCAATTTTTACATACAGAAAATATCACTAAAGTAACGCGATCAGTAGATCAAACTGAAGACATTAAAATAATTTTAGACTTCTAAGGGTAATATTCATGCCAATCGAAACAAATCTAAATATAAGTCCCTTTTACGACGATTTTGATGAAGATAAGAATTTTCATCGAGTTCTATTTCGTCCAGGATATGCTGTTCAGGCAAGGGAGTTAACTCAACTTCAAACAATATTACAGAATCAGATTGAGCGTGGATTTAATGAAATCCTTAAAGATGGTACAGTTGTCTCTGGTGTATCAATCATAACAGATAAGGTTGGTTATGTAAAAGTAAGGGATAAAGATGCAAACAATCGTTCTATTGTTACATCAGATTTCTTCACTTTAGGCAAACTTACTAATGCAATTGCAGTAGGAACAACTACTGGCATTACAGCGCAAATTATTGATCTTGCAGACGGTTCAGAAGCAGCAGCCGCAACTGGTGGTAACTTTACTCTCTTCGTAAACTATATGGACTCTGGGACAGATAAAGCTACCAAAACTTTTGCTGATAATGAAGTATTGACGGTACGATTGCGTAACACTTCAGGAACTCCTGCTGGTGATTTCGTTGTTGCTGCAAATACAATCGTAACTAGTTCTACAGGTAAAGGATTTAGGGCAATTGTTGGTGAAGGTATTGTATATAATAAAGGTAACTTTATTCGCGTAGCGCCGCAATCAGTTATTGTTCAGAAATATAATACTACACCCACTAAACTTTTAGGACTTGAAACTACAGAATCTACGGTCAATTCTAATGAAGATGCAAGTCTATTAGACAATGCGACAGGTGCGACAAACTTTGCTGCTCCAGGCGCAGAACGATTAAAACTATCACCAGTACTTACTTCCCGTGTATCTGCTACAGCAAATACAGATACATTCTTTCCTATTGCTAATATTGAAGACGGTGTTATTATAAGGGATAGGACTGACACTGAATTAGCAGACCTAGGTAAATTTATTTCTGATCGGATTTATGAAACAAATGGTGATTATGTAACTAAGCCCTTCAATCTAAGAATTAGGGAACATTTAAAATCGGCTGATAATCTAGGTCGATATAATGCTGGTAGCACACCAGCGGGTAGTTCAAATAAATTAGTTGTTGAGATTGAACCCGGTGTTGGATATGTTCGAGGTAATAGAATTGAAACTGGTCCAGGAACTATCTTTCGTGCATTTGATAAAGCAACAGATTTTGAAACTAAAGATGCAAGAACGCTTTCGCAATCATTTGGTAACTATGTAATTGTTGATGAGTGTGTAGGTCCTTTTGACTTCCGTTCACTTGATACAGTTGATCTTAGAAATACAGCGGGTAACGCAATTAGTTTACATACATTTGGAACAACTGTTATTCCTGGTGCTTCTGTTGGTAGTGCAAAAGTGCGAGGTTTTGAATATCATTCGGGTACATCAGGCACAAATACTGGCCAGTATCGCCTCTATTTGTTTGATATTAAGATGAATGCAAATAAATCATTCTCTACTGATGTTAAATGTATAGTCAATGATGCAACTATTAATTCAATGGCTGATTGTGTCCTAGAAACTATCAATAGTGTAAGTAGGACAGTTCTTAAAGAAACCAATATTAATAAACTGATATGGGCATTCTCTCAAGCAGGAACTAAAACATTAAAAGATGCTTCTAATGCCGTAGACACTCAATGGGTAACACGAAAAGCAAATAAAGTAGCATTTAGTGCTGATGGTAATAGACAAGGCACTCTATCTATTGCTAATACTGCTACTGGTGGTACTGAAGTAATGGCAGATAGCGTGGCTTCTGCTACAGATAGAAAGA
>Ga0308019_10002244_pt1 | contig 11155 bp, 6 predicted proteins | sample Neamet284_FD_203135 | JGI IMG/M metagenome (GOLD analysis project Ga0308019, IMG submission 203135) | Marine microbial communities from water near the shore, Antarctic Ocean - #284 | ecosystem: Environmental > Aquatic > Marine > Unclassified | place: Southern Ocean | collected 2014-10-01
CAGAAACTGAAAATTGGGGAATTGTTATCGAACAGAGAACCCAGAAAACAATTACTGTAGGTATTAAAAAGCTGCTTTCAATGTCAAAATCGACTGATCAGAAATATGAATCAGGTAGTGAAGTTCTAGCAAAACTTTTACTCTAAAAATAATATATACCGAATAAATGATTACGAAGACACAATTTCCACATCAATTGAAGGTGTGATTCTGTCAATCAAAATCACACAGAAGAATAGATTATTAATTTATGATTGCTTTCTCAAAATCGAGAACGAGTGATTTATGAGTTTCCGAGTCCATATATTCTTGGAAATCCTGTGATAACATTCGCTTTTGATGTGCTGGTTTCATAGGAGATAGATATTTTAGAAGATTTTGTGTTGTAGTGAGGCGATACTGAGGAGGAATCAACTGTATTGAGTTTGGCAGATAGCATGTAAGACTCTCTAAATCATATGTGGAGCCAACAAGGCGATTAAAGAAAATTTCAACCAAACCCTCTCTTTTCATTTTTGATAATGCCCAAGCAAGAACATTTTCATGCGGAATGAAGGCTGATTTTATTTTGTACAGAACTTCTTTCTTTTTGAAATCGTCATGTAATTGAGATTCAGTGATTGATTTTTCCATCAATGCCATTCCAATTAATTGTTTTCTGAAACATTTCCAGCATAATTCACATCTTTTTGGCCATTCACCACGAATACATGATCGTGCCATTCCTCGATATTCAGAGCGATGAACGATTATACTCGTTCCCACTTCACTAACACCGGCTACCGGTAAGTAGAGTGGAATGCCAGATGCAGCAAAGAGCGGCCCCCAGACTCTATAATGTGGTGAATTGAAATATTCGCGTGCCTTTACATGACCAGTTCTATACGCAGATTCCATGACAGTACCATAGCCAATTGAATCAAAATTTAGATGTGTGGCCAGCGCGATTACCGGAATTCCCGCAGCTAAATCAGTGGGGAATCCAATTGGATTTCGGATGAATTCAACATCGGTTATAACCGAGATATTTGGCTGGTCTCTCCCTTCCAAAAATGCTAGAGTCGCCTTTGCAGCTGATTTGTTGTAGAGCGTTGTATTTGCTCTAACCGGGCGGTCTAAGAACACTGGAACAGTAGATTCGGGCATAATCTCTAATGCCGCAGTTGAATCAACACCCCCTGAGAAAGCTAAACCTGGCCGAGAGTTGGATTTAGGCGTATAAGGATGCGAATTTTTTGATAGGAAGGTTGGTTTATATCGCTCAAATATTTTACATGCGTTTGCAAATTGTTCCGAAACATGAAGGGGGATATACAACTCTCCTTGAGAAAAAGGGTTGGCTGCTAGCAACGCAATAAGGGCCAAGTGATCCGGATGTGTTGCATGAAAGTCCACATTCTCTTCAGACACTATTTTAAACGAAAGATTTTCTCCCATTTTCTCTCCATACACAGAATCTCGCTCTTCTGTTGAAGGATTTAATTTAATTTGAATCCTCCGTTCCTCAATTGAAATACCGACCTCCATACATGTCCGTATGGTGGCTAAAGTTTAACTCCTACTAATAGCGAACTATGAAAAGAACGAAACGATGATATCAAATGCTTTCGGGGATAGGGAATCACATGGGAAAAGAAATCCATATCGTTGTCGGCGCTCGGCCGAATCAAATGAAAGCGGCTCCTCTTTTACGCAAGCTTCGTGAATCAGAAGAGTTCACACCATTATTGATTGATACAGGGCAACATTATGACCATGAAATGGCAGGTGTTTTTTTTGAACAATTCGGCATGGGTAAACCAGATTATTCTCTGGGCGTAGGTAGTGGGAGTCATGGGAAACAAACCGCTCAAATATTATCAGCCTATGAAGAAATATTACTCACATCCCCACCTGCAGCAGTTATTGTTATAGGGGATGTAAACAGTACTGTTGCTTGCTCTTTAGCCGCAACGAAACTTCATATTCCCACGATACATTTGGAAGCCGGATTAAGGAGTAATGACCGAACAATGCCAGAAGAATTGAATCGTATTGTAACCGACCATCTTTGCGATCTGCTATGGACACCTTCTCCTGATGGCGATGAAAATTTGAAACGAGAAGGTATTTCTTCAGAAAAAATTGTTCGAGTAGGCAATATCATGATTGATACGCTTGTGAATATGAAGCCATTGTTCACAGCGCGAAACATGAAAGCCGAACTTGGCCTAACTACTCCACACGTGCTACTAACCTTGCACCGCCCTTCTAATGTGGACACAAAAGAGACGCTTGAACAGTTATTATCCCAACTCACGCATATTGGAGAAACTCATTCTATCGTTTGGCCAATGCATCCAAGAACACGTTCGAGAATTGAGGGGTTTAAACTTGAAGCATATCTTGATAAAGGCAATATCCACATTACTGAGCCATTAGGATATATTGAATTCATGAGTCTTGTATCTTCATCAGTTGGGGTCATCACAGACAGTGGGGGGATTCAAGAGGAAACCACTTACCTCGGTATTCCCTGCTTAACGGTACGGCCAAACACCGAACGCCCAATAACAATCACTCAGGGGACCAATAAATTAATTTCTCCTTATGAGATAATTGAAAACTTTTCATTCATCACTGACTTTGAACTTAAGGCGGAAGGAATTGAATACTGGGATGGAAATACTGCACAACGATGCTTAGAATCACTAAATCGTTTATTGTGAGGACCTTTTATGCTTCGGAAACTATTACGAAATCGTAAACTTTCGAAATTGAAGTTCCAAGCAAATCCAATTATTGACATGGCTATCCAGCATCTTGATCGGCCAACAGATTTGAAAGATTATTTCAATCTTAATTTAAGCTGTGACTTTGATACACTAATTGGAAACCAGGAAGCAGCATTAATTTGTGATAGGTTTGACATAGTAGTTGCTATGGATATTCGTCTTGCTACATTACGTTTCTTTGGCTCTTACAAATCTACGCATGTATTTCAATGCCTTGCTTTTATGCCAGAATTATTGAACGATCAGCGCGCTCTTCGCTCCCTACACACCTATTTCAATCGTCTTGGGCTTCATGATTTCGCTGAAGACTTACTGGGTAATCCGAATTTCAACATCAAAAAGAAAAATAAAGTTGAAAGAGTAAAATCTCTCTTTAGTTCAAACATGGTCGCCCAGCCCAAGCAAAAGCAGTTGCCTCCAAAATGGATTAATGACACCCAATTCCAAGAAGACATGGGTGATTTTGATTTCAATCATCTCCCCAACAGACTTGTACGCCATTTGTCGCGGGTGACGTTGAGTGAATTTTTGAAAGACCTATTAGGCGTACTACATACATCAAAAATGGATTTGAAGCGGCGTCGAGAGATTTTGTATGCTGGTGGTGAATTACTTATTGACCAAAATATCGAAAACGCACTTAATTTATTGCAAGAGACTAAGGGAATAATCACCGATGCGAGATTTACACGGCGCGTTGCTCAAAAACTTGAAAAATTAAATCGTTCCGAAGAGGCCATAAAACTTCTCAAACTAGCAAATGATCAAACCAGTCAAAGACTATGCATCGCAATTCAACAACGCCTTCAATGGAAAAGCAATGGCTATAATATTGATTATTTAGACCCAGTGCCGAAATATCTTCCAATCAAAGATCGTGTATTGTATCATGTTCACGCTAGCATAAATCATACAACCTCTGGCTATTCAACACGAACTCATCACATCTGCAAAGCATTGATTGAACAAGGCGTAGATTTGCATGTTAGGACTAGATGGGGGTATCCTTGTGACCGAAAGGAAGTGGAATTAACCCCAGAAGAAATATCGACTGAAGTGATAGATAATGTCACATATCTGCATGACCCCCTCGAAGAGGCCTTTGGCACCTATGCCATGGAAGATTATGCACAACGAGCGGCTCATTCCTTACTCCGTACTGCCCTTGAAATCAAGCCAAGCGTAATACATGCTGCTTCAAATCATGCTGTAGGGTTTTCAGCAGCGATGGTCGCCAGAGCATTGAATATTCCATTCGTTTACGAAATGAGAGGGCTATGGGCTTTGAGCCGCGCAGCAAAGGACCCAGTTTATCGTCATCAAGACAGATTTCAACTCGAAATGGCCTTGGAAAGGCATGTAGCTCTTGCTGCCGACCACGTCATTGTGATAACCGATGGATTACGCGCTCAACTCGTTGAATGGGGCATTCCCAAAGAAAAAATATCCCTTGCCCCAAATGGAGTTGACACTTCACGATTTTACATCCAAGAACGAGAAACAAATCTTGAACAGAAATTGATGTTAGGTGGTAAAACTGTGATTGGCTATGTTGGCTCATTACTAAAATATGAAGGATTGGACCTCCTTTTGGATGCAGTGGCTAGTTTACCTAGTTTAATTCGAAACGAATTAGCGGTATTGATTGTAGGTGATGGCGAATATAGAACCATATTAGAGAGGAAAACGAGTGAATTAAATCTAGAAAGTTGCGTGATATTTACGGGCAAAGTCCCCATGACGGAAGTAGAGAAATATTATTCAATTATCGACATATCTCCATTCCCAAGGATTTCTGCTGAGGTGTGCGAAATGATATCACCACTCAAGCCTCTTGAAGCCATGGCCATGGGGTCGGTCGTAGTTGCAAGCAATGTCAGGGCTATAGCCGAACATGTCATTCATGGAAAGAATGGATTATTATTTGAAAAAGGTTCAAGTAAAGACTTGGCGGATTGTTTATCACAGTTGATTCAGCACCCCGAAGATTGTCAGAAATTAGCTCAGCAGGCAAGAACTTGGGTTGAAGAAAGGAGAAACTGGAACTTAGTAACCCATCACATTTCCAATGTTTATCAACATCTCACATCCAAAACACAGTTAGTTCCATGGAAATTGGATGTTCTCCCTGCGGTAATGCGAAATGATATACTCGAAGGTGTGACATTAGCACCTGAGGAGATTACCCTCTTAGGAGTTTCCGAACCACCTGAGATCAATCTTTTAGGGATGGAATTTATCCAAAACAATAATTGGAGTTTAGTTGCCAAAGGCATCACTCTTGCCCAAATTGATGATACAAATAATGTTTTGACTTCTACTCCAAAGTGGCCTTCCAAATTACCAGTAATTGATCAAATGGTACATTCCAGCGAAGTTGAAGGGGAAATAAATGATTACATAACTGGCCCAGATTATATTAATAATACACAACCCGTCCTCTTTGTCTGCAATTCTAATACCACTTTAGAGGAAACGCAGCATGCTGTTTCAAACTTTTCAATTCTCTTTAGCACAAATAGTACATATTTACATGACTTTATTGGCATTATTTCTCCGATTGAATATTTGTCAGCCGTTTTTGAAAGAATTGTAACCGGGAAGGAAGAACACAAACACCAAAGAAAAGAAAACTGGAGGCGTTTAATTTTGAAAAACCATCCATTTTTAAAATTATTAAACAATAGTACTGATCGTTCGCACCTTAGCAGCGTAGATCCACTCCGCTATTTCATCTTCATTGAAGAATCATCTTTCACAGATATCGGGCTACTGATTTCTCAAATTATTTGCCAACGCGTTCTTCCGCGAGCTGCAATTATTCCGGAAAGCATGAACTCTCATGAATCTCTTCCAATCATTACCAATGCCCTCCATTCCCAGGGAATAGAAGTCTTTTTTTCAAATGGTTTAGATAAAGAAAAAGATGCTCTTTCATCCATTAAAATGGACAATGAACATGTTGGTTTGGATTTCTGCCTCAAACATTTCATGAATAACTTTAGTAAATCGGAAGAAATCAAATCAATAATACCTTGTCCAATGCGCACACTTAATCAACGTGTTTTAATTATCGGACATGATTTGAAATTCATCCGTAGTATTGAAAAAACATGGTCCTCGTGGGGAATTATTACTACATCTCTGAAAACAAAAAACCATTCAGGTGCACTAAATATTTCAGATCAAGAATTATTGAAATTAATGTCTCAGCATGACATTGTGTTTTGTGAATGGGCACTTGGAAACATGCAAAAGGTTAGCCAATTAAGGGGGATAAGGCCAATTTTCATACGCTATCATGCGCAAGAAAGAAAAACAGAGCACCTGCTTAATACCTCGTTAATTTCAAAGGATCATATGGTTTTTGTTTCTAAGCATACGAAGGAAATGGAAGATAGATTAAATTTTGTAAATCGGGTTAGTATCATTCCAAATGCAGTGGATACACTTCAGTTAAATATCGAAAGAAACGATTCAAAAGGTATCGGGATTATGGGCATCACTCCTCAAGGGAAAGGTGTACATCGGGCACTTGAAATCGTATCAAGTCTCAAGCAGAAGGGAATCGGAGAAAAATTAATCATCAAAGGTAAGTTGCCAAAAGAATACCCCTGGATGAAATCAAGGGTTGAGGAAAACGAGTGGTACAATAAGCAATTTTCCAAATACCATGACCTTTTTGAGAGAAACGAAATCTTACAAGAATCATTCACTCCCGATGTAGGGCCCTTTGTTTCTTCAATCCAGACCATTCTATCTGTATCAGATCATGAATCATTCCATCTTGCCCCTCTTGAAGCAGCCGCAGCCCGTACCCAAGTACACATGTTACCTTGGGCAGGAAGCGAGGACATCCATAGACCAGAATGGATATTTTCCACAACCGAAGAGATTATACAGGATATTTCAAACAAGATGATGAGTGGTTTGAACTGTGAAACCGGGATTGAGAATCGTGACTTTGTAATGGCAAATTATGATTTACATAAAATAGCATTCGATTTACTTGTTTCGGTTCTTGAAACAACACCGGATAAAAGAGATACGAGCCCTCTACTTCCACAATATGTAAATTTCTTACGAAATTTATTTCCAATGAAAGCTAAACCGGCCAGTCGATTAAAAATACGTTCTTTCACACACAATGAATTTGAATTACATCCAATCGCAGATAGCATTCTTAGAGAAAAAATGTTAATGAGCAAACATACAGTAATATTGGCTCATTATGTCGATTTAAATTTGATTGATGGGTCGGCTGTTTGGTATGCCTCTATGGCATCAATGTTAGCAACCGCAGGGATTCATGTGATTTGTCCAATACCAAGTAATGCTATCAATTCGCCGATTTTGCAATCTCTCCGAAACTTGAAACTTGTTACAATTTTAACACCGGACCAAGTTGGGGTGACAAATTATGGTAGAAAAATGAGTTTTGATGAATATGTCAGAATTGTATCTGACTTATCAGAGTGGCACTCATTTTCTCTTCCCGTATTCTGTAGAGGGTATGATTTGATTGACGAATTATCGAGAAACTCGGAAATAAAAATTTGGGCATACCTTACAGATTATTATCGCCATGAAGAAGATGGAACATGCGTGATACGTCCGAATACAGGCGCTCTTGTTAAGAGAATTACTCAACAAAACGGCTGCATCCTGAGTCAAACAAATTTAATAGCCGAAGAACTTTCTAACCTCGGTAAAATAGAACGAAAAGAAATACTATCTCTTCCTCCAATGATTCCAACGTTTGATTCACAAATAATTAACAAGTTATTGGGTGATACTATTAGTATTGTTTACGCAGGAAAAATAGCGCCTCTATGGGGGGTTGAGCCTATCTTGGATTCGGCAGATGATAAATTCAAGACCACTGTTATTGGCGATAAAATACACCAAGGCCCTCCCCATGATTCAACGTTTCAATCACGCCTGCGGAAAAAGGTTGAATTTTCAGATGGCATTACTTGGATTCCAAGATTGCCTAGAGGGCAAGTGTTAGAACATCTGGCCCAAGCAGATTTGGCATGGTGTGCCCGTGATTCATATTTCGAATCCCAGACGCGTGAACTTTCAACCAAAATCTTAGAGGCTATTCTTGTAGGGACTCCACCAATCGTAACTCGGTCACAATTACATGAGGAACTTCTTGGCAAAGATTGGCCATTCATGTTGGATTCACCTCGAGATATATCATGGAAAATAGATACTGCAAGGAAGATATCCGAATCGGAGAAACGATTTTCGAAGTTACAAGAAAAGTTAATTCCACATGATGTTAATTATGTTTCAAGTAGATTCAAAAAACTATTACAGGGGTGAAAAGGTGAAAGAGAATGTTGATTTGGAAACTTGGGGTGGCATTGTAAGGTCATGCACATTAGATGAATTCTTAGAAGATGATTTTAAAGATGGTGTTTACGAAGTTTATTTCGGAAATAATTCGTTATATCTTAAGATAGCAAACTTTGCTCTAATAAATGAATCGGAATCACTTTTAATTTGCCTAAATGCAGCAACAAGTAACAGGGCCAATAAAAAGCCTCCTTTCTTTTCCGGAGATGGTTTAGCAAACTCATTAAAAAAGTCCCTAATCTCATTCTCCGATCCTGGAACACACATTGATAATGTTGATCTTGGCTGGTATATCGGGACGCATCAGTGGCTAAATGTTCAAGATAGTATTCGTATTTGCATCGAGAAGATTGCTCAAAAGTTGAAGAAACAGATTGTAATGTTTGGTGGTTCTGGAGGCGGCTTTGCAGCCTTAGCTTTGAGTTTAAAAATGGAAACAGACGCAACAATTATCGCAATGAATCCTCAATTAGATATTATTGAATACCCCACATCTAAAATTTATTTACATTCGGCATTTCCGCACGATGGACCACCTCCTGAGCGTTTTTCTAAAGAGGATAAAATAAAATGGCATATATTCTTAATTGAAAATAATTTAATTGGAAATATTACCAAAGAACAATTAAATCCTCGTTGCAAATATCTTATATTACAAAATTGGAATGATAGTCATCATTTTAACAATCACCTCCCCAATATTATTCCCACTATTAATGATTTTAATATTTCAAATTTTTATGGAACTTTTGACAATATTAGTTGTTTATTTGGTCCATGGGGGGATGGTCATTCTGTTGTATGGCGTGAACACATTGAAAGTGTAATTAATTTGGCAATGTTGCAAACCAATCCCTCGGAAATTATGCAAAAACTGAGTGATAATTTCCTCCCAACTGATTCGCCAGAACTATTTGAGCAATCTTTGATTCAAATTCCACCAAAATTCTCTAATCCAAATGTTGATAATCGCCAAGAAGTATTTGTAAAAAATAATTTTGAAGGTGTATTCATTTCAGAGAAAAACGCCGAATATATGCTGAAACTAGAACCTGTCCAATTACTACTTCAACCGAGAGAACCTTCATTGGGAGTCTTTGCAGTTTTATCATTCTTAGAAGGTTGGTTTAACTTTACTCAGAATGATCAAAAAATGTCACAATTAAACTGGAGGATTGATTTGGTAATTATAAGAATAAAAGTACTTCACTATCTAGTTGGGGAAATCGAAGTGCGCAAGGCTATGCAAAATCATGCACAATTAATCTATAAAATAATTCAATATCACTTGGATCACGTAGATAATGAAATTTATCATTCAAAGTTTCCAAATGAAACAAGTGAAATGATTGTATCTCTTAAAAGTCAACTAAGTAATTTGTTATAATATTCAATTGCCTTTTTTGGCTCACCCTGATATTCAATCTCGCCATTATTTAAAACAATGATAGTAGTGCAAATAGTTGCCAACAAACCCATTGAATGTGAAACCATTACTACACTTCCCGAAGACGCAATTAAGTCTTTCACACGGTCCTCGCTTTTTTTCCGAAATGAAGCATCACCAACTCCAAGAACTTCGTCAATAAGTAGTAAATCCGGTTTGAAGGATGTCGCAACTGAAATCCCTAATCGTGCTTTCATTCCAGAAGAATATGTTCGCATTGGGCGATCAAAGTGGTGTTTTAATTCTGCGAATTGTTGGATTTCATCGATTAGTAGATCGATTTGATTTTTTGTCCGTCCCATTAATGCTCCATATAAATAGGCATTTTCACGGCCGGTCAATTCCTTGTTAAAACCGACACCTACACCAGCCAGTAACGATATACTGCCGCGAGTCGAGATAGTACCCGAGTCCGGAGGAAACACCCCAGCCATCATCTTGAGTAGAGTGCTTTTACCCGAACCATTTCTTCCGATAATACCAACAACCTCGCGCTGTTTCACTTGCAATGAAATGTTACGGACACCCGATGGTTGAACCTTTTCTTTGCGATAGCGACGGGCAATTGGGTATTCAAGCGTGATGTTTTCGAGTTGCATTACAACCGTCATACATTCACCACCGCACGATGCGCATTGCGCTCAAAGACAATGGTTCCAAAGAAATATCCCAAAATTGCGATTCCAAAACACATCATGTACCCATAATTTGGAATTGCGGATGAGGTGCCAAGAATAGCATCACGCATACCTGTTATCGGTACAACAGTCGGATTCAAGTGTGCTACAACCGCGTGCCATCCATCGCCAAACCGGGTACTGAACATATCATAAGTCCACATGACAGGTGAGAGGAAAAAGCCAGCCCGAATGAGGAAATTGATGAGATTTAAAACATCTGGCACCTTACAAGAAATTGGTGCAAGTAAGAGGCCGATACTCCAGCCAGTGAAGGATAAAACTAGTAACCAAAACGGTAATAATAACAGGTTCGGCGTTATAGGGATATCGTGGATGAAGAAGAAAGGTATGAGGCAAGTTAGGGATATGATGGCGAGCACAGCATTAGTAATGGCGCCACTGGTAGCGAAAACAGTTTTAGGAACTCTGGCAAATTGAAATAAGTTAATCGAACTACTAAGTGATTTTGTGGAAGAGGTAAGTGATCTTGCGAAAAGGGACCAACCTATGATTCCGGTGATAAGTTTCACAGGATATAATGGGTCAGATGAACCAACCAAGATGGTGAAAATGAAAGTGTAAACAATGGCCAGTAAGAGAGGTTCAAGCACAGCCCAAGCATAACCCAAATATGTTCGGCGATATCTTGCACTCAAATCACGCTTTACCAATAATCGGAGTAGATTGCGACTGCGAATGATATCAGCCATTACAATAAATGGCAGCCGAAGTGTGGAACGCTTTCCCCACAAAGGAGTAAGTGGTTGCACCCCTTGTTCGGATTCCATATTGAGCGGTATTTTGATTTAACTGATAAAGGCGGCGATGGTATAACAATTAAGATGCCGTATTTGAGCCACAAACGCCATCCCCACCACTATCTTGAAAGC
>Ga0308019_10002254_pt1 | contig 11115 bp, 9 predicted proteins | sample Neamet284_FD_203135 | JGI IMG/M metagenome (GOLD analysis project Ga0308019, IMG submission 203135) | Marine microbial communities from water near the shore, Antarctic Ocean - #284 | ecosystem: Environmental > Aquatic > Marine > Unclassified | place: Southern Ocean | collected 2014-10-01
ATGCACATTACAAACGAACAAGTGCTTACAAATCAGAAGCAGAAATTACTTCAGAATCTAACCCATATATGGCTAGAATGGTATCTAATTCTGAAATGTTACTTCAATTAAATCTTAAAATGATTCACTTGATGGTTAAGCTTACTAATGATGAAAAAATTTCTGAATCTGAATTAAATGACGTAATAAAATTACAGGCTGAATTCAAAAATTTTGACTTAAAAAGATCTATAGGTGATAACAAAGATATGGATTTTTTCAGACAAATTGATGAAAAATAAATATTTGGTATAGAAATACAGGATCATAATTATGAACAAAAAAAATATTTTAATTATTATTGGTTTGGTGATTATATTTTTTGGTTTAGGTATTAGTTTAGATTCTAATAAAATTAATAATTCTTTTAAAATTATTTTAGGATTAGAGCAATTTTCAAGCAATCAAAATACTTTTGATGCTGAATTTTTTGAAAATGATTATTCACAATATATTCATGTAAAGTCTGTTGATGATATTTCAAAATTAAAAATTGGGTTAATAAATTATGTTTGGAAAGAAAATACTTTGAATCATTCTAATTTCCCTGGTAATATTGAAAAAAATATTGTTGATCAAAATTATAGTGATTTGAAAAATTTAAAACAAATTGACAAATTTACTATTTCAATGGAATACGATGTAAATTCTATTTCTTACTTGTTTTTACCTGACAATTCAAATAACAACTTGATTATTTACCATCAAGGTCATAGTGGAGATTTTAACAATGGTAAAAAAACTATTGAATATTTTTTAAAAAATGGATACTCTGTACTTGCATTTTCTATGCCGTTATTGGGAATGAATAATCAACCTACTGTTGATACTGAATTTGGAAAAATTAAACTAGTTTCACATGAATATTTTAGATTTATTGAATCTCAAAATTTTTCACCAATGAAATTTTATTTTGAACCCATCAAAATATCTCTAAATTATGTTGAAGAAAATTTTAATTTTGATAATTTTTACATGGTAGGAATTTCTGGAGGGGGTTGGACTACTAGTGTTTATTCTGCAATTGATGAACGTATTTCAAAATCTTTTTCAATTGCTGGTTCTATTCCCCTTTCTCTTAGAATAAATGTAAATGATCTAGGTGATTATGAACAAACTTTACCCAATTTTTACAAAATTGCAAATTATTTTGATCTGTATATTTTAGCAAGTTATGGGGATAATAGAAAACACGTTCAAATATTTAATAAATATGATCCGTGTTGTTTTTCAGGTAATTCATTTAAAAACTATGAAAATCAAATTGAGATCGCTGTATCGCAATTAGGAAAAAGTTCATTTCAAATTTATTTAGATGATACACACTATGAACATAAAATTTCAGAAAATGCACTGAGTATAATGATAAATGAAATGGAACAATAATTAACTTGGAACAAAAATCTTTTAATAAAATTCTAATTGTTGTAGTGATTGCAATTGGGTTTTATGCTAGCTTTTTATTGATTTCTGATTCTAATGTAATCTATAATAAAATAACCACTTTTAAAATTATTTATTTACCGCTAATTCTATCCTTAGTATCTGTTAGTTGGGTAGTACTTTTTTTTAGATGGACAATTCTATTAAAAAAAGTCAATATCTCTATTCCTTTGATGTCTAGTTTTGTTATATATTTGTCAAGTTTTTCATTATCTGCAACTCCCGGACAACTGGGAGAATTAATCAAATCTCAATTATTGAAAAATAAATTTAATACTCCAATAGCAAAGACCGCGCCCCTTGTCTTCATAGAGAGATTATATGATTTAACAGGAGCCCTAATTGTGTCCATTCTTGGTCTGTGGTTTTTAGGAATTGAAATTTATATAATTATTATTGCATTTACATGTTTAACTATAATCTTTTTAGTATTAAGATCCCGTACTGCATTTAACAAAGTACTTCATTTAGTTAAAAACATAAAATTCCTCTCAAAATTTACTACGTCATTATCTGAATCATATGATACAATTCATCTTTCATTACATGGAAAAATTCTTTTTCTTTCTATATTATTCTCAGTTACCTATTGGGTCACTATTGGAATTGCAGCTTATTTTGTTTTAAAGGCAGTTGGAATAGACACTATTAGTTACGCGCAAGCAATTTCAATCTATTCGGCATCAGTAATACTTGGTGGACTCTCCTTCATACCTGGAGGTATTGGAGTTATAGAAGGAAGTATTGCTGGTCTACTTACTCTAAATGGAATTGATATTTCAATAGCATTAGTTATTGGAATTTTAATTAGGATTTTCACTTTGTGGTATGGTGTTTTAATAGGATTTATAGCGCTAAAGATTAGCGGTGGTCTAACGAATGAGTAGAATGTTTAATCTGCTGTATTTTTGTAATACCATCGCATAAATGGTGCATTGAATGAAACTTTATTCTTTTTTGCCCATTCAAAAGTAAACTTCAAACCTTCATCTAATGATACCTTTGGAGTCCATTTCAATAGTTTACGCGCCTTCATGTTATTACATACTAATCGATTTACATCATATGGTCGTAATCTACTCTCATCCGTTTTTATTTTTACTTTAACGTCTGATATCTTGGCAATATTGTGTACAAGATCATGAATTCGTGTTTCTATTCCTGAACCTACGTTGATTATTTCCCCTATTGCTTTTTTTTCACTGGTAGCTTTTAGAAGTGCACTGGCAGTATCTGATACAAAAGTAAAGTCTCTTGTAGAATTCACATTACCTAGTGCAAGTTCTGTGGATCCATTTAATATCTGATTCATTATTTCTGGAATGATATATGGTTGTGTATATTTTGGTCCAAATGTATTGAAGGGTCTAATGACAACTGCTGGAAATCCATTTTCCATATGTAGCGTAAATGCTGCTCTATCACCTGCAAGTTTGCTTACTGCATATGTCGAATAAGGTGTGGTTGGATGACTTTCATCCATGGGTGTAAATTGAGCTGATCCGTATACTTCACTGGTAGAAATTTGTACAAACGATTCTACTGTTTTTGCTTTAATTGAACTCCAAATTATATTTACACTTCCAATTGCATTTACTTTAAAAAAATCTGCAGGATAGTAATACGAATCTGGAATAAATGGAAGTGCTGCAAGATGAATTACTGATTCTTGATCTTTTACTGCTTTTGTAACAATTTTTTCATCCTGAATATCGCCTTTAATAATTTTTAATTTTTTTGATTTTGGAAGATTTTGCATTCTTCCTGATGAAAAATTATCTAATACTGTTACAACTGCTTCTTTAGCAAGTAACTGATTGACAACCTCTGAACCTATGAAACCAGCTCCACCTGTAACAAGAAATTTTTTATCCTTAAAATTCAATTATGAACCAACTCTAATTTTCTAGTATATTAATTATCACAACAATTTAAATTATTTTTTTAAATGAGTTATTAATTTTCAAAAAAATTCCATGACATATCTTTTTTAGAAATACTTGAAACTTCTAATGGAAAAGGAATGTTAAAAAAAGGATCATTGTATTTTAACCCTCGTTCATATTTTAACATATATTCTTGAGACATTAAATAAAGCATTTCACTATTATCTTCTAAAGTTTGATAACCGTGTGCACACCCTGATGGGATATAGTTTAGATTGTTATTTTTTTCATTTAATTCTATACTAAACCATTGTTTGAACGTTTTAGAATTTGGTCTAAGATCTACTGCAACATCCCAAATTCTTCCTTTTATACACCTGACCAATTTTGCACCGTCATAAGGGGGTATTTGATAATGGAATCCTCTTATCGTTCCTTTTTTGTTGTTAAATGCAATATTACATTCTGTAAGATTTACCTCCAAATTATTTTTATTGAATTCTTTTTTATTCCAAGAGTTGATAAAAGATCCTCTTTCATCAGCAACCTTGCTTGTTTCTATTATGTAAGCCCCATCAATTTCTGTTTTAATGAATTTCATAATTTTATTTTATTTATTTTCAAAAATTATGTCTACGTTTTTTATCCCATGTATTGTTTTTAAGATCTTTTGATTGTAATTTTTATTGTACATATTTTTTAACACTCTTTAATAATTTCTACAACATCATCTTGTTGTTCTTTAGTCATTTTTGTAAAAATTGGTAATCCTAATATCCTTTCTGATATGTCTTCAGTAATTGGCAACATTCCTTTTTTAAAACCAAATAATTTTTTGTATATTGGTTGTAAATGTATTGGTGGAAAATTAATTCTGGTTTCAATTCCTTTATTTGCTAAGTGTTCAATTATTTTTTGACGATGAGAATTATTTTTGGTAAGAATTGAATATAGCATAAATGTGTGTTTGTCATATTCTTTAACTAACGGTGTTGTAATTCCGTCTATTCCATTTAATTTTGATGCATAATAACTTGCAACACGATTTTTGGCATCAATTATAGAATCAATTCGTTTAAGTTGAGAAATACCTAGTGCTGCATTAGGATCAGGCATCTTAAAATTCCATCCTATGTGTGTATTGTAATATCTTTTTGATGCTCCATTTTTTCTTAAAATTCTACATGTGTTTGCAATTTCATCATTATTTGTTGTTACCATACCACCTTCACCTGTAGTCATATTCTTATCTGGAAAAAATGAAAAACCTGCAACATCAGCTAGTGATCCTGCTTTTTTATTTTTATAAGATCCACCCGTTGATGGTGCGGCATCTTCAATAACAAATAATTTGTGTTTTTTTGCAATGTCATTAATTTCATCCATTTCTGCACATTGACCTGCATAATGAATTGGCATTATGGCTTTAGTTTTCGATGTAATTGCATTTTCAATTTTATTAGGATCAAGATTATACGTTTTAGATTCAATATCTACAAAAACTGGAATCGCATTTTGTAATACAATCACATTTGATGTTGCAGCAAAAGTAAAAGCAGTAGTTATTACCTCATCACCATTTTTGATTCCAAGTGCTTCTAATGAAAGATGAAGTGCTGCAGAACCAGAATTAACAGCAATAGCATGTTTTGTACCTACATAATTTGAAAATTCTTTTTCAAATCTTTCAACATATGGGCCAGAACTAAGTCTATTTTCCCTTAATGCTTGACAAACTAATGCTATGTCTTCTTCAGTAACGTTTGGCTCTGCTACCCTAATTCTAAACTGATTGGCCATGATAGGGATCTATACAGTTTGTATTTATTTGTATTACAAATTTATATAAAATATTTTATTTTGTAAATCTTATCTGCAGTATTTTTAGATATTAAATACCGTTCTACCTCAAATTTATCTAGAAATAATATTTTAACAAATAACTTCAAAGAAAATGTCGTAGTTACACCTGTAAATATTTCACCAAAACTTCTACATGAGATAATATCATAATTGAGTGAATTAACAAGTTTGATCATTTTTTTCTATTATTTTATAACATTACTTCTCTTCCAACGTCTATACATGTGACAACTGACATTTATTAGACTGTACAATTTAATTTTAAGATTTTTATGTCACGAAATTATATTTGAATTTATGTCTACTGCTTTACTAATACTTACACTTGATGAAATTGATGGTATGAAAGAAATTGTCCCAAAAATTAGAAAAGAATGGATAGATGAAATATTACTTGTAGATGGAGGATCTACTGACGGTACAATAGAGGAAGCAGAAAAATTTGGTTTGAATATTTTAAAACAAAAAATCAAAGGACACGGGGCCGCGATTTTAGAGGGTGTAAATGCAACTAATTCTGATAATATAGTATTTTTCGGTCCAGATGGAAATCATGATTATAATGAAATTCCAATACTTGTAGATAAAATAAAAGAGAATTATGATCAAGTTCTTATTTCTCGATTTGGTGATGGTTCAATTAATTTAGATGCTTCTCCTCTTGAAAACTTTGGAAATAAAATGTTTGCATTTTTAGTAAATGTATTTTTTGGAGGTCATTGGACTGACACTCTTAATGAAAGCAGAATAATTACAAGAAAAGCATTTTTGCAATTACAATTTGATTCATTAGAGATGGGATCAACTCAACAAATGAGTATTAGGGGCTTAAAAAAAAGACAAAAAATTTTAGAGATAGTTGGAAATGAGGGAGAAAGAATTGGTGGAAAAAAGAAAATGAAACCTCTTCCAGTTGGTTTTGATCTCAGTAAGCAAATTATTAAAGAATTTATCTTTTGGAATTAAAAATATCCAAAGTATTGTGTATTTATTAAATTGATTTACAATATTTCTCAAAATTTAGACTGTTTCTATATAAGTACAAATTTATACATAAATTTGAAATTTAATTTAATACATGTATCTTATAAAAGAAAATCTTAGTTACTCTAAGAAGAGAATTTTTTCTTTAATTGTTATAATTGCCCTAATCTCATTAGGGATTAAATTATACACAACAAATTTTGATTTACTTCCACCGGAAGATACATTTGGTTATGTGTTACGTGCAATATCTCATAACAATGGAGATTTTACTGAACCTACTAGAAAAACTCTTGGTTGGTCAATAATTATTTCACCATTTTTAAATTTTGTAAATTCTGATAATTTTCTAGACTATGTGGGTGTAGCTAAAGTTCTAAGTATCAGTATTTCAGTAATTTCTATTTATCCTATGTATCTTCTTGCAAGAAGATTTTTTAATGAAAAATATTCTTTAGTAGCTGCATTTCTTTTTGCAGTTGAACCTCATCTTAATCAAAATGCAGGATTAGGTCTGTCTGAACCTTTATTCATATTGATTAGTATGTTGGCAGTTTATTTTGTACTTAGTAAAAATCCAAAGTTTGTATATGTCTCATTTCTGTTAATTGGATTACTCTGGTGGATTAGGTTTAATGGAATTGTTATGATTCCAATAATTTCAATCATATTTTTCTTAAATTTTAAACCTTCTAGAAGTTTTAAACCTTCTAGAAGTTTATTATTGAAATTTTTCTTTGGATTATCAATATTATTACTTGTAGTTTCCCCTATGCTAATACACAAATATGAACAATATGGGGATCCATTGTATTTTTCACAAAGTTCAACTATCTATACTGGAGAATATGCTACAATAGCAGCAGAAAATACAAAATCTCTCAATTATTCAGCTTTTGATTATATTGATGAACATGGATTAATTCAATTCATTGACAAATTCATTTTAGGTGGAATGTATCATTTACTAGATCAAACCTTCAAGTTATCTTTTCCATATCTCATGATGCTGCTACCTTTTGGGATCCTTTTTTCATTTAGAGCATTTGATCAAGATTCTAAATACATCAGAGCAAACTGGATAATTTTATTGATTACACTAGGATCTTTTGTAACTTATTTTGCTGTACTACAAGATCGAAGATTAATTTTTAATATACTTCCATTTTTAATCATATTTGCAGTAATTCCAATTCAAAGACTTGTTGAATATGGACTAAGTACTTTTTCATTTTCAAAATATCGGAAAAATTTAAGTCTTTTACTAATTTTGGGAATAGTACTTCTTCTTGCAGTTTCATTTACTTTAAGATATGAATTACCAAATGAGGTAGAAAGTAATGAAAAAATTGAATTATCCCAGTATCTCTTTAATAATTATGATGGAAATATTTTAGATGCAGGTAATACATTACAAGGATTACATTATGTAAAAATAACTAATCCACCTGGAATCTTTAAACAATATGTTATGGGACAAGATGTTAATTTAACTGAAAATAATGAGTTAACCCAAATTAATCTATACAGTAAATCCATGAATGATTTTATTTTAACATCTGAAAAATATGATCTAAAATATATTGTAATTAACAAAAAAGGAGTAACTACAGAATGGTATCCATTTTTAGAGAACCTATATGATGACGATATTCATTATCCATATTTGAAAAAAATTATAGATTCAGATCAACTTGGATTTAAAAATTTAAAAGTAAAAGTATTTGAAATTGATTATAAATTGTTTCATGAGTTTATTTCTAATTAATTTCATTTAAAAATTTCTCAATTTTAATTTGTAAAAATACCTGTAACCCTTATGTTAAATATAATTGAATAATCCCTTGTTGAAATTTAAATATGTGTTAATACACTCTAATTAATTTCTATTGTTACTTCTTTTTTCATTCTAGAATCTGTACTGGCCTCCTGTAGATCTTCTGGACTACATTTGTATTTTTGAGCTCTTCTTCCATACCAAATTACTTTGTAATTCCATGATGTTGAATCTGCTTCTGTTACTAGATTTTTATATTCATATGTTTTTTTTGTTGGATTCAACTCTGCATTATTTACAAAGAAATTCTTCCAATCATAATCAAAACTTTCAGATTTCATTTCATTCTTGTTATCTCGTGTAGTGAGCAAAAATGTCTGGAACTTAGCAAGATCTTTTAAAACTGAATCTGACATTTTGTGTTGATATTTTAATTTAAAATACATCAATAATGAATTTATTCCATCCAATAAATTTTCCTTGTCATATGAAAGTCGTAACCAACTTGCTTCCTCAATAGGCCAATTGATATCTCCTAGATTAGGATCTTGTTCATCCCATCCTTTACCTGCGTAACCATCATCTATGTACGTGACTACTCTTTCAAACTCTTCTGAAAAGACAGATTTTTTCATTTTACAAAATTCTAGAAATGTTTCATAAAATTCCATAAATGATAAGCCGTGTAATTGATTATAATATTCTGCAATATGTCTTATCAAACCTAAACTATGTAAAGTTAAAAATGACCAAGAGTAGAGATAAATTTTCTTTAATTCATCAAGTGAACAAGTGCTTGTGCTAATTATGACCTCTTCATATTCTGGTATTCCTCTATTATGAATTGAGGAATGTACTAGCATTATTGGTGAACGTACCGTTTGAATTTCATATTTTTTTCTATATTCTGGTATATTCATTGGGGCATTTGGCAAAACACTACAATTGTAAATAAATACAATTCCTATCTTTGTATTTGCAATATTTTCAAGACCATCTTTAAAAGTTTCTAGAGTTTCTCCAGGAAGACCCATTATGATTTCAGAATATGTTGGAATTCCATTTTCTCTAAATGTAGTTGTTAGGTCTGAAAATTTATCAAATTTTATGTTTGCTCTTTTTATAATATTTAGTGTATTTGGATCCAGTGACTGAACAGCTAGCGTAACTGCTCCAAGTATATCTCCGTCTTGTAATTCTTTTGCAATTGGTATAATTTTATCAGAAGAATTTTTTGCCCATGCTGGACGAATTCTTTCTGGATAATGTTTTTTGAGTGCAACTTCTTTAAGTTTACGTGCTAAACGGAAATCTCTTTCTTGATATATTCCAAAATTTGCATCACAACAATCAATATATGGAATCTCATTATCTGCAAACCATTCTATTTCTTTAAACAATCTGTTTTCTTCCCATTTTCTCATTTTTGTAAAAGTAGCACTTCCCCAATCACAAAATGTACATGCATATGGACATCCTCTATTTGTTTCCCAAGATGCTATCCATCTCACCCCTTCTACTTTATCAACCAAGTCCCATACAGTATTTGTTAGATATGGTGATGGTAAACTATCTAAATCATTTATTCTTGCTTGAGGTAAATTCTTGAATTCTTTTGTCTCTACTCCTTTAATGTTAGAATAATCTTTATCATTGATATATTCCGTGAGAATATTTTCAAAAACATGTTCTCCTTCACCATGTACTATCATGTCTACATAATGGTATTTTTCAAAAAATTCTTCTGAAAGTTCTGGAATTTGTGGACCACCAAAAATAATCATACATTTTGGATTGATTTTTTTTACTTCATGTGCAAGATATGTTGTTATTTCCCAATTCCAAACATAACATGAGCACAACAAAATATCTGTATCTTTACATTGTTGAATATAATTATCTACTTTATCTCTGAAAACAAAAACTTTTTCAAATTTATAATGTTGTGATAAATCTGGTTTTGATTTAATATATGACACTAATGTAGATACACTATATGGAAAATGTATTTGATCTCCGTATTGATAATTAAATTGTGAACTGTTAATTTTAACCAATTTTATATCTGTAATATTTTAAATTCACTTATAACCATTTGCCATTAAATCCTTTTATTTTGAGTGATAAAGTATTAAATAATTTTTGTGGCTCAATTTATTAATAATATAATAATCAAGACTTCCTAATTTCCCTTCAGCGTATTCTTTAGGATCGTCTCTACCGCTGGGAGTTTGTCACTTTTCATCTATTACAGCCACAACTCATTTTTCATTGAAATATTCATAATTGATTTTAAATTTTTTTACATGATAATTATATCCGTGTTCTTCAGAATCATATTCTTTAACTAAATACTGATACTTTTCTTCATTATCGTATACATCAATAAAAAAATCTTGCATATTGGGATTATTATCTATCACCAGATGCGTTAATCCTTCTTTCTTACCCAATTCAATAAATTCATCTAAAGAAGTAAATGGTTTTGAATAAATTTGATTAATTTTATATCTTTCACTTATTTGTCCCACAGATTCTATAATTGGTCCTCCATTTTCTATTTCTATGAGTTTAAAAAACTTCGAAGCAATGCTATCGTCATTAACTCCTTTGATATCTTTTATGATTATTTTTGAAATTTCATAAGATTTTTCATCATAACCGTAATCTATTTTTTTAAAATCTAAAAATATCATTGAACCCATAATAATGCTGAAAATAATTATTCCTAAAATTAGTTTTTTATTATCAAAATTATCTACGATCCACTTTATTCCAAATAATGAAATTACACAAAATATGGGAAATAATGGATAAACATAACGCGTGTCTGGAGCTACTGACACTGAATACATTATTGGTATTGCTATTACTGTTGGTACTAAAACTAGTAAATAATTTGGATATTTCAGGTGCTTAAAAATTGGAATTAATCCTATGGGAACAAAAATTATGAAAACTGGTATGAGTGACCATCCAAATAACTTGATACCATTTATCCAATTTGGACCATATGCGATATTTTCATTTTGTTCTACTGGTTCTTCCGGAGTAACTATGTTATTTTCATTTTGTTCTACTGGTTCTTGCGGAAAATAATTTTTAATTTCTCCAATTATACGG
>Ga0308019_10002257_pt1 | contig 11108 bp, 11 predicted proteins | sample Neamet284_FD_203135 | JGI IMG/M metagenome (GOLD analysis project Ga0308019, IMG submission 203135) | Marine microbial communities from water near the shore, Antarctic Ocean - #284 | ecosystem: Environmental > Aquatic > Marine > Unclassified | place: Southern Ocean | collected 2014-10-01
CCAATTTTATCTATAGATGGCAAAGTATTAATACCAAATGAACCCAGTGAATCGAGCTTAAAAAAATTAAAAGATGCAAGAATAGCTTATCAAAAAAATCCATCTGATCCAGAGCTAATTATCTGGTTAGGAAGGCGAATGGCCTATGTGGGTCAATATCAAAATGCTATAGACGTATTTTCTGAAGGAATATTAAAATTTCCTAATGATCCGCGCTTTTATCGTCATCGGGGTCATCGATATATTTCAATTAGAGAGTTTGATCACGCAATCAATGATCTAGAGCAAGCGGCAAAATTGATGAGTGGCTTACCTATTCAGGTTGAACCAGATGGCTTACCTAATATTAAGAATATTCCATTAACCACCACGCAAGGTAATGTTTGGTATCACTTAGGTTTGGCTTATTACTTAAAACAAGATTGGCAAAATGCCTATGCGACTTTTCTTAAGGGTTATAAACTAGGTGGCAACGATGATAACTTGGTTTCAACGGGGCATTGGATCTATATGATATTACGTCGTATGGGTGATAATACACAGGCCATTAATGCGCTTCACAAAATTAGTGTCGATATGAATATTATTGAAAATATGAGCTATCACCAACTCTGTCTTCTGTATAAAGGAAATTTGCATATTGATGAATTAATGGCGGTAAATGGGAACGATCCAACTAGTGCTGCTGTAGCTTATGGACTTGCAAACTACTATTATTATAATGGAGATAAAGAAAAATCTGATGAATTGCTTCGCACAATTATTAATGGCTCCAGTTGGAGCGCTTTCGGCTTTATTGCAGCGGAAGCAGATTTAGCTAATAACGATCGCTAGAATATCTAGTCTACAGTCATGAATTTACGTTTAAAGTGTTTAATTATAAGGAAATTTTATACATGCTAAATTTTAAATATGGACCAATTAAAGTAGGTTTGATTGCATTATTTTTTTCGCCCGTTGTTTGGACTCAAAATGCTTTGGTATTTCAAACAGATTTTGGTTTAGAGGAGCCCGCCGTCTCTCAGATGAAAGGCGTGGCTTTTAATGTCTCCTCTGACTTAAAGATGTTTGATATTACACATGAAATCCCTAGATTCAATATTTGGGAAGCCGCTTATCGCTTGAATCAAGCTGCTAGCTATTGGCCAAAAGGGACTGTTTTTGTCAATGTGGTTGACCCAGGTGTTGGCACGAAGCGAAAGTCAGTTGTTCTTAAAACCAAGTCAAATCATTTTTTTGTAAGTCCTGATAATGGCTCGTTAACTTTAGTTGCCGAGATGCTTGGTATTAGTGAAGTTAGAGAAATTAATGAGAAGATAAATCGACTCGATGGCTCAGAAAGATCCCATACATTTCATGGCCGCGATGTTTATGCCTATACCGGTGCACGCTTAGCCTCAGGAGTTATAACTTTCGAGCAAGTAGGTGATCTTCTTGAGTCATCAGTTGTGCATTTGAGTTATGCAAAACCACAATTAAATAATCAGCGTATTAAAGGTAATGTTCCAATCTTAGATACCCATTATGGTAATGTTTGGACCAATATAAGTGTTGATCTGTTTGATCAACTGGGTTTGAATGTTGGGGATGAGGCCTGGGTCAGAATCACGGAAAATGAGAAAGAGTTATTCATACAGAAAGTTAAATTCGTAAGTTCTTTTGGTGGTGTCGACGTGGGTGATGAAGCAATTTATATCAATGATATTTTGAATCTCGGAATTGCTGTCAATCAGGGTGATATGGCTACGAAATATCAAATTAAACCTGGTCCTGACGTTATGGTTGAGATTTGGAGGTAATTTATTTATGGTCAATAATGTGAAAGTCAGTAAAGCTGTTCAACTATTAGGTACTCTAGGCTTAATCCCTTTTGTACTCCCAAGCATAATGGTATGGAATTTATCAGTAAATACGCCAGCTGAATTCTTATTTTTAATTTTCTGTGTATATAGTTTGCTGGTATGCAGTTTTTTGACAGGAACAATTTGGACTTTTAATATAAATTTAAATAGAAGTCCGCTGGGGTCAATCTTACTTTTTTTTATGCCACTTGCTTCATCTTTTTTGTTGATGGCTTTGTTCAATCAAGCTTTGGCATTATCCGTAGTTAATGTTAATGCAATCGAAGGAATAGTTTCTATTGCTTTAGTCGGCTCATTACTTCTTAGTTATCTTATTTTGTATGTATATGAGATTAAGTTATTTGAGCATGAAGATTATTATAAAAACATGAGACGTTGGCTTACCTTAGCAGTAGTCTCAGCGCATGTATCTTGGCTTGTATTTTTTATTACTAGGTATTTTTAGTAAATAGATAAGATCTCATAGGGGTCTTGGTGAAAAAAAGTAACAAAGGTAGATTTACCTTTAACAATAGCTTACCGGATCGCCTTGCCAAATCGTTTGGTAATATTCTCAGTGAGAGGGACTCGTCTCAGAGGCAGATCAATCCACTGAGAGCTTGATCTCACTTAATATGTGTAAATTAATGTTTTATTATAAATTTTTAAGATGAGAGATGATTTCATCAGATTCATAAAGCCAATTATCTTCATTATTATCTTGCGTGACTCGTAAACATGGGACTTGATATTTACCCCCAAAAGCCACTAAATCTCTCTTATGGTTAGGGTCTTTACGAGTATTTCTTAGCTCGATTTCAAGAGCATTTTGATGCATAAAGCGAGTTACTTTTATACAGAATGGGCACGTTTCAAATTGGTAGAGCGCTAGTTTATCTGTGCGTTTATTTATTTCTTGCTGCGCTTCTGGGTTTCGTTTTATTGGTTTTGGAAGCGTCGAATAATTTACCACTCGGAGCATATTTCCAAATACTACACGCCCTAATACTCGTCTCAGTATTTTCCTGATCACTCTGGCTCCTTTATGGTTTATTATGTACTCATTATGTAGAGTAAAATTAAATAATGATGAAAACAAGTAAACTTATAGAACGAATTACTGGGCCAAGCTCAAAAGCCTGGGCTGTGGGTGATCGAGCTTTTGAACTCATGGATCAAGGAAGAGATATCATCCACTTAGGTATTGGCGATCCTGATTTCGATACCCCGAGCCCAATTGTGGATGCCATAGGAATCGCGCTAGACAATGGAAAAACACATTATTCTCCCTTAGCCGGTGAGAATGAGCTTAGAGCGCAAATTGCCACCCATGCTAATACTCTTTATAGCGGCGGTGTAAAAAGTGAGCACATTGCCGTATCACCCGGCGCACAAGCGGCATTATTTTCCAGCTTCTTATGTATCAGCGGTAAAGGTGATGAAGTAATAGTTCTCGAGCCAACTTATGCTACTTATCCAGCTGTAATTCAGGCCAGTGGAGCTAAGTTGGTTTCAGTTGTGCTGGAAGGTGATAGTAATTACCAGATTAATTTACCAAAAATTAAAGCCGCCATCACAAAAAATACGAAGGCAATTTTAATTAATTCGCCATGCAATCCTTCTGGCGTAATTTTTAAGCAAGAAGATCTAAATGCCCTCGCTAAGCTGTGTCAAGACCATGACATATGGTTGGTTTCTGATGAGGTATATTGGTCTCTATCATATGGCCAAGAACATTGCTCCGCTTATTCAAAACGAGAAACTAGAGATAATGTTATTGTGGTAAACAGTCTCTCTAAATCACATGCCATGTCAGGGTGGAGAGTGGGCTGGGTAATTGCACCTCCAGGCATTATCGAGGCCTTAACAAACTTATCACAAGCGCAATACTTTGGCGTTAATCAATTTGTACAACTGGCGGCTATTCATGCCTTGAAGGACAACCAAAGCCCACAGAAATTTAAAGAAATATTTCGAGCCCGTCGTGATGCTTTTCTATCTAAAATAGAAGAGAGTGCTATTTTGCGTTTTACTAAACCACAAGGCGGGATGTTTGTATTAATTGATGTCAGTTCGACTGGGCTTGATGGTGAAGCTTTTGCCGAGCAACTTCTGGATGCGGAGGGCGTTGCTGTAGTGCCTGGCTTTGGTTTTGGCCCATCAATGAAAAAGACTATCCGACTAGGTTTTCTGGCTGATATACCTCGCTTGGAAGAAGCTGCTATTCGCTTAGTCCGTTTTGCAGCTTCTTTGGCTCCTTAGAGTAGCTTATTCATGAGGTAGTTATGTTTTATAGAGAGGATTAATCTTGAACGCATCTTCTTCAATGCCCTCTGGATAAATCTCACTTTCAAAGAAACTAGCAAACTCAGGCTCCACCAGATGTTTGTATGTAGACCAAACAGATTTTGCAGTTGGGTTAGTCATGATGCCCATTTTTAGAACATTAATTCTTGCTTTTAATAAGCCGTTTGAGACGAAGCCTAAGTTATCCTGCAAATATACTTCACGAGCATCAATGATTAGCATGGTTATGTATTGTGTTATTTGTGTTTTTTCGACTTTTGATAATTCCTCTGAACGCCAATCTTTTGCTAGAAATTCAGCAAACTCTATATCTCTTGCCACAGTAAACCTTCGATCATAAACACGAGAGTTAAGTTTATTCTCTAGATTTGATATGGCTAATTTATTATTCATATGAATTTGCCTAGAAAGATAAATTAATGTGATTACAGTGGCTATAGCGGCTATTAATTCACCGATTGCTCCTAGTTCTATGTACGACATACATTACTCCTATTAAACTGCTAGTATTGGGCATACTTCATCATAAAAGGAACACCAAATAAAGGGTGTTTTGAAAGCTATCTAAATGGCGTGATGATTTATTTTTTATAAAAGATAAAATTTAAAGGTGAAATATTATGCGATATTTATTTTTTCTTCTTCCGCTTGCCCTCTCCGGCTGCTTGAATATTCCATTTATACCATTAGTCAATAATGATACGTCTCAATACCAAAAGCATTCGATTGTTAATGTAATTGATGACAGAAAAGTAATTAATAATTAAGCATTAGGAAAATAAATTATGTCCATTACTCGCAACCCTATATTTGTTATAGGGAGTATTAATACAGATATGGTTGCTATGACCAAAAACTTACCCGCTCCAGGAGAAACAGTCATGGGCGGAGAATTCATGATGACTGCAGGTGGAAAAGGAGCCAATCAAGCGGTTTCTGCCGCCCGGCTTGGCGGCGAAGTTACTATGGTGGGAAGATTGGGCGAAGATGTATTTGGCGACCAATCGATTAAGCGTTTAAAACATGAAAATATTAATTGTGATTTTATAGGTAGAGACTCTAAAGCTGCATCTGGAGTCGCATTAATTAGTGTTGATGATAAAGGCGAGAATCATATAGTAGTTGCACCTGGAGCTAATAATCACCTTGATAAAGCAAAGGTCAAGACCGCCCTAGATTCTATGCCAGATAACGCCATTATTTTGTTACAGCTTGAAATACCATTAGAAACAGTGGCGTATATTATTGAGGCTACTCGAGGTTCTTCTAGACGAGTCATTCTTGATCCGGCACCGGCACCTTCGATAACTTTATCGGATAATTTTTTAAATGGTCTTTATTTAATTACACCCAATGAAACAGAGGCAACAAAATTATCCGGTATAGAAGTACAAGATGATAAGTCTGCAGAAGCTGCCGCCCGAAAATTATTAGCGACTGGGGTGAATAATGTGGCTATTACCATGGGCGCTAATGGCGTGGTATTGGTTCAACAGGATGGGGTAAAATTCATCAAATCTCCAAAAGTTGTAGCTATTGATACGACTGCAGCGGGAGATTGTTTTAATGGTGCTTTGGCAGTATCCATTGCTAATGATTTATCTTTGGAAAAGAGCGTCGAAAGAGCATGTCGAGCCGCTTCTATCTCTGTGACACGAAAAGGTGCTCAAGATTCAATGCCAACTAAAAGTGAGGTTGATGTATGTTCATCGTAGACAGTTATTTCGTAGCAGTAATTTTTTGCATTATCACTATGTTATGTTGGGGTTCTTGGGCAAATACTCAAAAATTAGCCAGTAAAACTTGGTCCTTTCAATTGTATTACTGGGATTATGCTATTGGTGTAGTGTTGTTTGCTTTATTCATGGGCCTGACATTTGGTAGTAATGGCGATCTTGGCAGAGCTTTTATTGAGGATCTCCAACAGGCAACAACAAGTTCGTTGGGATCAGCGTTTCTAGGTGGAGTAATTTTCAATCTTGCAAACTTATTAATCGTTGCCGCTATTGATATAGCTGGAATGGCAGTAGCATTTCCTGTGGGTATTGGTATTGCATTAGTTCTTGGAGTACTAATAAATTATTTTGCAGTTCCCGTTGGCGATCCTTTGCTGTTATTCTCTGGAGTATTTCTAGTGGCATTGGCTATTATTTTAGATGCTCTAGCTTACCAAGGCCTGTCCACAGATAAACAACAAACTCCTAATAAAGGCATTATTTTATCCATTGCTGGCGGTTTGTTAATGGGCTTTTTCTATCGTTTTGTGGCCGCCTCAATGTCACTTGATTTTGCTTATCCTGAGATTGGCTTAATGACCCCTTATGCTGCAGTCTTTATTTTCTCGCTGGGGCTTCTGGCGTCTAATTTTCTATGGAACACTATCTTCATGTATCGTCCATTTAGTGGTGAACCTGTAACGTATAAGGATTATATTCAGCAGGGTGATCTTCGTCTGCATTGTGTTGGTCTTCTTGGTGGTGTGATTTGGTGTTTAGGCATGTCTTTAAATATTCTCGCCTCTGAACAAGCTGGTTTTGCGATTTCCTATGGTTTGGGCCAAGGAGCCACGATGATAGCGGCTATTTGGGGTGTATTTATTTGGAAGGAATTTGCAGGTGCGCCATTGAAAAGCCATCATCTTATTAAATGGATGTTTATAAGTTTTGTGCTTGGTTTGGTGCTTATTATATTTTCACGTGTTTAATAAATAATAAGCCCCTTTGGTTTGATAACTTTGTTAAAAAAACGTCTAATAAGATCAATATTAATCAAATAGGAGATGTATATAATGATTGAATTAATTGTTTATTCTTTCGCCCTGGCATTAGTAGCATTGTGGTTATGGCCGCTGATGTTTAATCTAAAGAATTTGAACTATTTAGCTTCCAATCGAGATGATCCAGCTGCTGAATCGGTTATGTTTCAGAGAGCGAAGCGTGCTGCTGCAAATTTCCAAGAAAGTTATCCAGTCTTTTTGGCGCTTGCAATATTATCGATAATTCAAGATGTGGATGTAACTTCGCTTGCAATGTATTGGTTGGTTCTTAGGGTGTTATATATGGCTACTTATACTGCAGGTATTACTCATGTAAGGACATTATTTTGGATAGGTTCGCTGGTTTGTTTAATCATGATGGCTTTGGCATTAATTTGATTTTATATAACCGGTAATAAAGATATGGGTGGCCACTTTTGTGGCCACTTTTATTCATAGAGTTATAATTAAAACATTAGCTCTATAATTCGTTTAAGATGTTTTGAATGATAGTGAATATTGTTTTCTAAATTAGAGGGCATGCAATGAAAAAGCTGACGTTATTCTTATTTTTATTCTTTCCTATTTTGGTCTTTTCTCAAGATAAAAAGTTTTCTTATACTTTTCTAGATGTGATTGCTACCAATGCCAATGGTATTGGTTATATCGGAGATATTTCTCTGGGCTTACCTGCCTCTCTCTATGTTAAGGCTTCGTTACGGGATGAGGAGGTTAAATCTGGTAATACTGTTTATCAGAAATCCAAGAAGATTGCCGCACTTGGTTATCATTCCTCCATCGCTGATATTTTTAAAAATGTCTCAAAGAGTGGTTATTCCTTTAATTTTGCTAGAATTATGGATGTTTATGCAGAACTTGGTGTAAATCAATGGGAGCTCGAAAATCCAACCAAATTGACGAAAACTGGATCTGATCTATATGCTCAGGCCGGTTTAAAAATGGGAGATACACAAGGATGGGAATTCAATCTTTTTCTGGAGAGCACGAAATTGGCTGAAGTGGACCTTGATCCAATCACCAAAAAGTTAGCGTATTCTTTGGACGGCAAGATTAATAATAATATCGGTTTTAAATTTATCAATCACTCCATGAAAAATATGGGGTATAGCGTAGGTTTGAGTCATGATGATTTCTCTGGTTTGTCGACTGCTGTTGGCGTTAGGTTTGGGTTATAAATTCGAAATTCATGATATCGATTCGTTATTTAGTGATATTTTCTATTTGTCTTACGGGATGTGCTCCTTATAAGGTAACTGATGTACCTTCAGAAAACCAAAACAGCCGAATTGACTATATTGTCTTGCATGCCACTTCTCAGAATTTTGCTGAATCACTCAATACATTAACAAAGCAATCCGATTATCCGGTAAGCTCTCATTATTTGATACCGCATCTCGATGATAAAAGCTATGAAAGGAATGATCTTACGGTCTATCGCTTGGTTCCTGAAGGAGGGCGTGCTTGGCATGCGGGTAAAAGTAATTGGAGTGATGAAGTCTCTCTGAATGATCGTTCGATTGGGATTGAGGTAGTAAATGAATTTTCTTGTACTGAACATGCCAACATAACTAATATACCGACAATTGAATTTCTTGAGTGTCAATTTTTACCTTACCCTAAGAATCAAATCGCACTTTTAATTGTATTATTACAAGATATTCTCGCACGTCATCCTGAAATAAATCCTATTGATATCGTGGGTCATGCCGATATTGCTCCGGAGCGAAAATCTGATCCCGGTCCTTATTTTCCTTGGCAAGAACTTTATGATGCTGGCATTGGCGCTTGGTATGATGAGGAAGATTTTAACAAATATATGAATATCTTTATTTTGCAATTACCAGAAATATCAATCATACAAAGCGCTTTAGGTGTCATGGGCTATTCGATAGAAGAGACGGGTGAATTTGACGAACAAACTAGATACGCACTACGTGCCATGCAACTCCATTACCGACCTATGAATTATAAAGGTGAGTTAGACGCCCAATCGTTAGCAATATTATTTGCACTAATTGAAAAATATCGAGTGCCTGAAATCGGTAATCTCATTAATTAGTTTGGAGCAAATCCTTATTTAAGAATTTCCTCGAAGAGAATAAGATTGAATCTTTCTTCTTCTTCCATATGGGCTAAATGACCCGATTTCATGAATTCAAATAACGTTGCTTGCGGTAACAATGCTATTAACTTTGCCTTAACCTCATTTAATGGCAGGACCTTGTCATGTACCCCCCAAATAAAGGATGTGCTTACCTTATTAGTATGAATTTTTTCATGGATGGCGGCCATCTTTGGATAATTCTTTCTTGTTGAAATTAAGGCACGGGCAAAACCTTGGTATTTTAGTAAGCCATTGTAGCGTGTGTCCCAGCCAGTAAATTTTTCTGGCTCATAAAAATCAGAAAGTTGACCTTGCCCTATCTTTGGATATGCATGCTTAATAAAATTATCAATCTCAATTTGAGTAACATTCTTAGTTGGGAATTCTGTATCTTCATGAAACCCAGAAGGTGAAACAAAGATCAGCTCATTAATTCTTTCAGGGTACCGGGCAGCCATCATAGCCACAGTTCTTCCGCCATCAGAAAGACCGATCAAGGTCACTTTCTCAATAGCTAAAGCATCTAATAAATTTTTGAGTTGATTAACATAGAGTTCGGTAGAGTATTTTACATCAGGGTTATCAGAAAAGCCTCGCCCAAAGGTATCATAACGAATAACCCCATAACCTCTTTTGATGGCCTCTTGATAGGTTGGTTCCCAGATATAAGAGGGAACCGAGAAACCATGCACCAATACAATATGCTGATTAGCATTGGCATTAGCTTGCTCATAGAAAGTATAGCCGTCATCGAGTTTGATGAAGTCTCCATTCCATCGTGCTGCGGTTGATTCTCTAAATTGCTTATCCTTTTTTAGAAATTCATAATTTCGATATTGATCGCAGCCAGTATTCTCCCACTTGCCTTCAATACTCGACATATACACAAATTTCCATTTATCATCGCGTCTTTCCATAATATAAGTAGTTGCCAGTTGGCTTTGCAGCAAAGTGCCATCTTTTTTGTATCGGTCATAATGATTAAATATTTGATAGACAGATTCACTTTGTTTGCAAAAACTTAATATCTCTTCGCTATACCAATAGTCATTTTCTTTTAATGTGGAAAAATTATTCGAGTATTCTTGTTCAATCATTGCTGTATTGAATGCAATTATAGGATCATTATTAAGGTAAGTATTCGCATGAAAATTCTCAGCTGCAATTTCTGAAGCATTCATATTCATCCAGTTCTTAGAATAGGATTGATAAGCCTCAAACACTTCATAAGAAGCTTTATCTGCTAAGAGTATCGAGGGCGATGAAATTATTAAGGTGATAATAGAAAAGATTACTTTTAGATTTGTATGCATGACGCTCTCTTTTGTTATTATTTAGACAAGTTTAATTTGTTTTAATCTTTCTTCAAGATAATCTTGCGCGAGAATACTCTTAGGGTAGCGATCGGGATTTGTCTTCGAGATACAGCTCGTCAAAGTTTTAATATTCCAATCAGGATTGGGATGGACAAAAAATGGGATTGAATAACGTGATGTCTTGGTAGTAGACGACGATGCTGACACGCGATGCGTAGTAGAGGGTAAATAATGATTGGTAAAGCGTTGCATCATATCGCCAATATTACAGATGATTACATCTCGATCGACTTGAATTTTTTCCCATTTACCGTGCTTGGTTAATAACTCTAAACCACTTTGATGGCCGCCCAACAACAATGTAATTAAGTTGATATCTTCATGTGCTCCTGCTCTTTCGGCTTTATCCTCGAGCTGCATGGGTGGATAGTGAATAGCACGCATTATACTGCTGCCTGATCCCGCATAGGTTGCAAAGTAATGCCTATCAAGATTTAAAAATACAGCTACTGCAGCAAGCAAAGTTTGCCCCAAGTGATCAAATTGTTTAAACAGTGCATTGGTATTCTCTTTGAATGTCATGATCTCTGCTACCTCAAAGTTTTTGTGCATCCATTTAGAGAAAGGGTGTGTCGATTCTAATTCACGACCCACATGCCAAAATTCTTTAAAATCTGCAATTTCACTGTCCTTGGGGGTTTCAATCCTGGTTGGGGTATAACCTCGAGCAGCGGGTCTCGTATCGTAATATTGCATCTTTGTGG
>Ga0308019_10002261_pt1 | contig 11095 bp, 7 predicted proteins | sample Neamet284_FD_203135 | JGI IMG/M metagenome (GOLD analysis project Ga0308019, IMG submission 203135) | Marine microbial communities from water near the shore, Antarctic Ocean - #284 | ecosystem: Environmental > Aquatic > Marine > Unclassified | place: Southern Ocean | collected 2014-10-01
AAAACTTTATAGTTTAAGTTTTTAATGGCATTTGAGCATGCTCTTCCTGATTTTAAACTCACTTCTCTTTCGCTAGATGTTCCGCCACTAACTACTAAGATTGTTTTTTTTTTCATAAGGTTGCTAGTTGTTCTGTCCGATTATTTTTAATTCTAGTTCTAAATTAATCTTCGTTTTTTGATATACATTTTCTTTAACTTTATTTATTAATTCTTCTAACTCTCTTGATGTTGCTTTTCCGTTATTGATGAAAAAATTACAATGCTTGTCCGATATTTTTGCATTTCCAACTTTAAAATTTTCACAATTTGATTCTTTAATTAATTTCCAGGCTTTTTTATTTTTTGGATTTTTAAATGTACTTCCACACGTTTTAATTTGACTGGGTTGAGAATTTTTTTTTCTTTCAACCATTGCTCGTTGCTTTTCTATAATTTTTTTTTTTAATAATTTATTTCCTTTTAGTTTAACGCTTGTAATAAGTAAATTTTCATCAAGATTAGTGTTTCGGTAAGAAAATTTAATATCTTTAGCTGCAATTTCTTTTACGTCACCTCTAGTGTTGATTGTTGTAATTGAGTGAAGTATTTGTGAAATATCATTCCCATAACATCCGGTATTCATTCTTACGGCGCCTCCAATTGAGCCAGGTATGCAAGCTAAAAACTCTAACCCTGTTAGAGAATTCTCCATTGCAAAATTAGCTATCTTTTTGTCTGATGTTGCCGCTCCAACTTCTATTATATTTTTTTGATTTAATTTTATGCGGGAAAAAGCTGGGCCTAATTTAATTGTAATTCCTCTAATACCTCCATCTCTTATTAGTGTATTTGAACCTGCGCCTAATATTGTAAATTTTTTTGGTTTTTGTTTTTCTATAAAAAAAAATATATCTTCTAGGCTGTTAGGTTTAAAAAATATTTCTGCCGGCCCTCCTAGGTTGAACCAGCTATAGTTAGATAGATTTTCGTTAATTAAAATTCGTTTTCCGAATTTTGTTTTCATCTCTTTTGACGCTGTCATCATAGATTGGTTTTAAGATTATACATCCATTTTGAAATAGATCCAGCTCCCATGCCTATTACTATTTCATTATTTGTTAAATTTTTTCTTAAATATTTTGTTATTTCAAGCTCATCTTTAATTATTACAACTTGAACTTTAGAAAACTGTGAAATTAATTTACCGAATTTAAGTTGTCCGTATTTTTTATCTATAGATTCTCCCGCTGCATAGACTGGACATAAGATTAATTGATCTGTTTTCATAAAGCATGATGCAAACTCTGATTTTAAGGTTCTTACTCTTGAGTATCTGTGGGGCTGAAATATAGTAATGATTTTTCTTTTGGGCGCTACTTTTCTGACTGCTTCTAATACTGATTTTATTTCTGTTGGATGGTGAGCATAATCGTCATAAAATTCTATCTTATTCTTTTTAAAAACTTTTGTTAATCTTCTTTGTACTCCCGAAAAACTATTTAATGCTTTTTTTATAATTTTTATTTTTAAACCTAGGTTCAAACACAAAGCTATTGCCGCTGTTGCGTTTAAAACGTTGTATTTACCAATTAGTTTTAATGAAATATTTTTTATGTGTAGATGTCTTGACCCAATATTTTTAATTTTTAAGTCAAATTTTGTATAATTAATTGAATATCTTGGATTGCTAATTTGATAGTTAGCTTTCTTGTCGAATCCATATGTAAAATAATTTTTTATTTTTAATTTTCTTAATATCTTTTTTATGTGTAAGTTGTCCAGGCACAGAAAAGATTTACCAATAGGAGGTGTTTTCTCTATAAAGGTAATAAATGCTTTTGTTAAATTTTTAAAAGTTTTATAAAAATCTAAATGTTCCTTATCGATATTAGTCACAATAGAATAGTTAATTGGAATTTTTAAAAAACTGCCATCAGACTCATCCGCTTCTACAACGGCCCACTCTCCTTTGCCCAATTTGGCATTATTTTTTAATGAATTGATAACTCCACCATTGATGATTGTAGGGTCTAATCTGGCTGTTGAGATAATTTTAGCTACTAAAGAAGTCGTAGTTGTCTTGCCGTGAGAACCTGTAATAATGATATTTTTTTTTAAATCAATTATATTTGCCAACATCTCTATACGATCATAAGAAGGTATTTTTAATTTTTTAGAATAAAATAGTTCAATATTATTTTGTTTTATTGCTGAAGACTTAACCACAATAGTTACGTGTAAAATATTTTTTTTTGAATGGCCTTTTAAAATTTTAATACCTAATTTTTTACAATTATCCGTATTTTTATTTTCATTTATATCACTTCCTTGAACGTTAAATCCCATAGTTTTCATTATTTGTGCCAGACCACTCATGCCTATACCGCCTATACCAATAAAGTGTATTACTTCTTGTTTTCCGATTTGAAATTTATTCATTTTTTAAATTTTCAATTAGTTGATTAATTTTAAAAAAAGTTTTTTTATCACTGTGGTTTTTTTGTTTTTCAATCATTTTACCTAATAATTTTTTATCTTTATAAAGTAATTTTATCAAAGGAAATAATTTTTCATTGACCTCATTTTCTTTAACTAAAAGGCTATATCCTTTTTCTTTAAAATAAATTGCATTTTTTTCTTGATGTGAGTCAGCTGCATACGGATAGGGAATGGATATAAAGGGTATCCTACAATTTATCAATTCAGCTGTGATAGATGAGCCAGATCTGGTGATAGCTAACTCCGTTTTTGAAAAATATTTTGAAATGTTGTTGGTAAATTTGAACAATTTAAAATCAATATTTAAGTTTTTGTATATTTCATTAAGTTTTTCTACTTGTGATTCTATGCATTGCTGAAATATTTTTATTTTAATATTTTCTTTTACACATCGCTCAAATACAGTGGGCAATAAATCTCCAAATGATTTCGCTGCCTGGCTCCCTCCTAAAACTAATATATTTAATATGTCTGGCGCAAATTGATTATTTTTTTTAAAGTTTAAAATTTCTTCTCTAATTATATTTCCTGTGACAACTATTTTATACTTATATTTATTTTTGACACCAATGAGATTTTGATATGATACAAAAATTTTATAAGCGAATGGAAGTAAATACTTATTGCTCTTGCCTATTTGAATATTATTTTCATAGATAATAAATGGTATGTTCAATGTTCTAGCTGCAATACAGACGGGAAAAGAAGCGTAGCCACCCATACCAAAAACAACTAGGGGCTTTGCTTTATATAAAATTACTAAAGACTTTGTGTAAGAAAAAAATATTAGAAATACTGAAAAAAAACTATTTACTATATTTTTCTTAAATATTGTTGCAGAATTATTTAAAATTAATTTTATACTTTTATGTTTATCTAAATATTTTAATCCTCTTTTGTCAGTTATAATTTCTACTAGATAATTATCTTTTATAAAATTCTTTGCTAAACTATACGCAGGAAAAATGTGTCCACCTGTCCCCCCTGTAGCAATTAAAATTTTATTTTTATTAATAGGTTTCATTTAAAGGTCTTCTCTTTGTAAAGTTTAGTGTAATACCTGCTAGTATTGCGCTGCCAATCATCGATGAACCACCATAACTTAGGAATGGCAATGTCATGCCGGTAGTTGGGAGCAAACTAGTGTTTACCCCAATGTGAATAAACGTTTGGAAGATTAAAAGCGTAGCAAGACCTGAGAGTGAGATTTTAATAAATTTTTCATTTTCTGAGAGTGCAAATTTAATAATCCTAAAAGAAATGTATAAGAATATGCAAACTATGAGTATTGAAATTATTGATCCAAACTCTTCGGCAATAACAGAAATAATGTAGTCTGTATGTGCTTCGGGTACTCTGTCTTTTAACGTTCCTTCTCCCATGCCCTGACCAGTTAAGCCTCCTTCTCTAATGGCATCTAGAGCATTGTTAGCTTGAATACGATCACCTTTTGTCGGGTCAAAAAAAGTTTCAATACGTTTAAAAATATAAGAAAACTTATTAGGAAAAGTGAAAAGCAAGCCTGCTACAAAAGTAAAAGTTATACCCAAAAGGCCGAAAATGAAGATTAATTTTATACCTGAAATAAAAATAATTGCTGACCAAGATAAAATTAACAATATAGTTTGCCCAACATCCGGCTGGTTCAATAAAATAATACAGAGCAGGGTTAATACTAAAAAACTTAAAAAATAAGACATATTAGAAGTGCACGAGCTGTCTTTGGACAAAATTTTTGCAATAATGAGAATAAAAAAAGGTTTTAAAACTTCTATAGGTTGAAAGCGGAAAAAAAATAAATTTAACCAACGTTTTGAACCTTTTACTTCAATCCCCAAAAAAAAAACTAAAACTAAAGAAAGCAATATAATAATAAATATTGGTACTAAAATTTTTTTAAAAAAATCTAACTGAATACATGAAATTAAAATCATTAAAAAAATTGCAGACATTGCAAAAATAAAATGTTTAGAGAAAAAAAAATAGTAATCTTTATTTAATCTTTCGCCGGCTAAAGATGAAGTAGATGAAAATGAAAAAAAAATGCCCAAAACAAACAATAAAAGGAAACTTATAAATATAGTTTTATCTATATTCCTCAAATAGTTTTGAATATTTTCTTTAAAAAAATTTTTTAACATAATCTTTAGTTATTTTTTTAAATTGATTTCCTCTATCTGCAAAATTCTTGAACTGATCGTAGGAAGCACTAGCTGGGCTAAAAAGAACAGTAGCTTTATTTTTTTTTACTAAAAGTAACTCTTTAAAAACTTCTTCGATTGCTTTTTTTAAATTGAAAGATATTTTATATTTTATTTTTTTCATTACCTGATTCTTAAAATAAGTTGTTGTTTTGCCGATAATAAAAGATTTAATTATATTTGAACTTATTCCTTGTAAATTAAACCTATCTCTAATTTTGGGTATCCCTCCAAGAATCCAAAATATATTTTTATTATTTTTTAACGCGTATTTTGTTGAGTCAAAACTTGTTGCTTTCGAATCGTTAATAAAAATTATTTTATTTTTTTTTAAAAATATTTCATGTCTGTGGGGCAATCCTTTAAAGCTATTAACTGCTTTAAAAAATATTTTTGTTTTTACCTTAAATATTTTTGATATCTGATGAGCAAAAGCTAGGTTTTCTAAATTAGGGCTAGAAATTAAATAGTCATTGGTGATTTTTTTTTTATGTGTGTTGCTTAAAAAATTTTTTTTTATGATCTTTAATTTGCTCAAATATTTTTTTTTTTTAAAAAATTTAATGTGTTTTTTATCTGTTAATAGAGCAATATCTTTATTATTTTGTTTTGAAAATATCTTAAATTTTGAATTTTTATAATTCGATACTGTATTGTGCCAATCTAGATGGTCAATACTAATATTTAATATAGCTGCTAATGTTGGTTTTATAAATTTTGTATTTGCTAACTGAAAAGATGACGCCTCTATAATCACTACTGAATTTTTTTTTATTTTTAAGTCTAGTATTGGCTTACCGATATTACCCCCAAGTTGCGCGTCTAGTCCGTTAGCTTTAAGTATGTGTTGAGTTAACTTACATGCTGTTGATTTTCCATTAGTGCCCGTTATTACTATAGATTTTATGTCTTTTTTTTGCATATAAAATAAATCGAGATCTGAAATTATTTTTTTTCTATTTTTACTTAATTTTAATTTTAATTTTGTTTTTTGAATGTTTATTCCAGGGCTAACTATAATATAATCCACTATGTCTAATATTTTTTTAAATGAGTTAAATTTATTTTTATTGTTTTTGTTTTTCTTATCATCCCATGTATAAATTTTTTTTATATTTTTTTTTTTTAAAAACTTTAATGCAGAATTGCCAGACAAACCAAGCCCGTAAACAGCAAATGAACTATCTTTTATTGATTTTGATATTTTCATTAATTATCGCAACTTTAATGTAGCTAATCCAACTAATGCTAAAATTATTGCTATAATCCAGAATCTTATTACTACAGTTGATTCTGGCCAGCCTTTTTTTTCAAAATGATGGTGTATGGGAGCCATCATAAAAACTCTTTTACCGGTTAATTTAAAAGATAAAACTTGAATAATGACAGAGACAGTCTCAAGAACAAAAAGCCCTCCGATTATAGCTAAAACTATTTCGTGTTTAACTATAATGGCTACAGCAGCTAATGATCCGCCTAAAGAAAGTGACCCTGTGTCTCCCATAAATATTTTAGCTGGCGGTGCGTTATACCAAAGAAACCCTAGACATGAGCCAAAAATAGCTCCACAAAATATACTTAATTCACCTACATTTTGTACGTAAGGAATTTTTAAATATTCTGCAAAAATTATATTACCAACTACATAACTTATAAGGGTGTAGGACAGGGCCACTAGCATTACAGGAACAGTTGCAAGGCCATCTAAACCATCTGTTAAATTAACTGCATTCGACGCTCCAACAATAACAAAAATTGCAAATGGTATAAAAAAAATACCCATAGGCAAAATTAAATTTTTAAAAAAAGGGAAGTATAAATTATTTAAAAATTGATGTTCAGAATGTTTGAGTAGAATATAAATAGCGATTAAGCTAATTGTAATTTGACCTAAAAGTTTTAGCTTTGAGCTCAAACCTCGGGAATTTTTTTGTTTAATCTTTAATAAATCGTCAATAAAACCTAGAAGCCCAAGACCTATAGAAACAAAAATTACTGTAAGAACGTATATATTGCTCAGATCTCCCCATAAAAATGTTCCCAAAAAAATACCCAATATAATAATTAACCCTCCCATTGTAGGGGTTCCTGATTTTTTTATTATATGATCTAGTGGGCCATCTTGTCTTATAGGACCTGATATCTGGTTTTTTTTAAATATTCTTATTAGGGGCTCTCCAATTATAAAAACTGTTATGAATGATGTGACTATAGAAAGTCCCGTTCTAAACGTTATGTATTTAAATACATTTAGAAAAGAATAGCTTTCTGTAAGAGATGATAAAAAACTAAATAGCATATTTGTGTCCTAAAATAATTAATTTTGATAATCTGTTTAAACCCGTAGCATTTGAACCTTTTATCATTAAGTAATCATTTTGATTTATAGTATTTGAAAAAATTTCATCGAAGTCACCTAGGTTTTGTAAAATATTTCCTTGTTTAGATTTATAAGTTTTTTGATAGGTTTTAAAAGCACTTTTCCCATATACAAACAACTTGTCAATATCACTATGATTAATGAAATAAGCTAAATTTTCGTGATACTTATCTGATTTTTGACCTAATTCCAACATATCGCCAAGTAATAAAAATTTTTTTTCATGATTTCTTTTGATGTTTGAAAAATTACGAATAGCATTTTTTACTGAAGAAGGATTGGCGTTATAACTTTCGTCTATAAGCTGGAATTTCTTTTTATATCTTAAAATATGATTTATTTTTCCTCTACCTTCCACTGGCTGGAAATGATCTTGAAAATTTACTATTTTTGCTAGATCTAAATCTAAGACATGAAGGGTGAGTAAGGTAGACAGTATATTTAAAATAACTAGAGGATTAGTATTTTTAACTTTTAAATAAATATTTTTATTTAATACTCTAATGTGAAGGTTGTTATATTCTTTATTTAATTTACTATTTATTAGTTTAGCACTAGCTTTGCCTGACAAGCCAAAAGATAAAACGTTAATTTTTCTTTTATTTGCAAGTTTTAAAAAAAAGTTAAAATATTTATCGTCTCTGTTCAGAATTAAATAGCCACCTTTATCTATGTTCTGAATAATTTCAGACTTTGCTTTAGCAATCCCATTTAGATTGTTAAAATTTTCTATATGAGCTTCTCCTATGTTTGTAATTATCGCTATGTTGGGTTTGACAAAACTAGAGAGTCTTCTTATTTCACCTCTATTACTCATGCCAATTTCAAAAACTCCGTACTTATGATCATTTTCCAAGTTACACAAACTAAGAGGTACACCAATATGATTGTTGTAAGATTTTTCTGAAAAATAAGTTTTTCCATATTCGTTTAGTATTTTGCCGATCAATGTTTTGAGTGTAGTTTTTCCAGAACTTCCAGTTATGGCGATAACTTTTGCGTTTATGTTATTTCTTTTTAAGATAGCTAGCTTGTTTAAAAATTTATTGGTGTTGGGACATTTAATTAATTTATTTTTATCTAATTTATTAATATTTCTTTGTACAACACAGTAATTAGCTTTATTTTTTAGCGCTTCTCTTGCAAAGAAATGTCCATCATGGTTTTTACCTTTTATAGATATAAAAAGATTGTCTTTTTTGATTTCTTTTGAGTTGATTGAGACTCCTTCAAATCTTAGCTTATTTTTTTTGACTAATTCTTTGATAATTTCTGAGTTGAAAATTTTATTATAATTTTTTTTGTCAAATTTAATTTTTTTGTTGCTAATATTTTTTACTATCTCTTTATCTGAAATATTAATAATTTGATTACCGTAAGTTTGGCTTGTTTCATGTCCTTTTCCAGCTATTAGGATAACACTATTGGGCTTTGACCCTACAATCGCAGCTTCAATAGCCTTGGCTCTCCTGGGTATTTCGTTAATACTTAACTTTTTTTTAAAACCTGACATGATCATTTTTCTAATCAACTTTGGGTTTTCATTTCTTGGATTGTCATCTGTTACATAGATTTTTCCTGCATTTTTTTCACATATGATTGCCATTTTAGATCTTTTTCCTTTGTCTCTTTCACCTCCGCATCCAAAAACTATATCTGGTTTAATTTTATAATGTTCCCTAAGTGTTTTAAAAACTGTGTCGAGAGCTGCTGGAGTATGAGCATAATCAATAAATATTTTTGTTTTATTGGGTGTGATTTTTATTAACTGAAGTCTCCCATTCACTTCTTTTATATTTCTTGCAAAGGTCAAAATTTTTTTAATATTAAGACCAGACAGGTTGGCTGCAAGAATCGACATAAATAAATTCTTAACCTGGAATAATCCAATCAAAGGAATCTTAATCCTGTAGTTTTTCTTATTATATTTAAAAATAACATTTTGAAAATTACCATCAGGTTTAACCAACTTGATTTGAATTTTAGAGTTTTTTTTCCCAATTGTCAGTAGATTTAAATTATTTTTTCTAACAATACTTTGTAGTTTTGTAAATTCTGGGATTCCATTGTCGGTAATTATATTTTGTTCTTTTTCTAATAACTTGGAAAATAAAATTAATTTCGCATTTAGATAGTTTTTCATATTTTTATGATAATCAAGGTGATCTTGAGAAAAATTTGTAAAAATTGCAGTTTTAAAATTTAATCCATTTAATCTACCTTGCTCTAGTCCATGACTAGAGGCTTCTAGAATGACATTATCAATGCCTGACGTTTTAATTTTTTCAAGCTCTCTGTGTAATGAAACAATATCTAAAGTAGTCAGATTGGATCTTGTTATTTTATTGTTTATTTTAATGCCTAAAGTTCCTAAGGATGCAACACGAATTTTTTGTTCTATTAGAATTTGGTGATAAAAATCAGCAACTGAACTTTTTCCATTAGTGCCAGTAACAGCTATAATATTTTTTGGTTTTTTTGGGTAAAATATCCTACAAGCGTCTGTTATAGTTTTTCTAATATTCTTGACCTTTATAACTGATATTCTTTTGTTTTTTATTTTACAATTTATGTCACAAACTACAACTTTAGCTCCATTTCTGATTGCGTTAAGAATATAATTTTCTCCATTGTATTTCGTGCCTTTTACAGCAAAAAATAAATAATTTTTTTTAATTTTCCTGCTATCAAGAGATAATCCTTTTATGTTAATTTTTGTAATACCAATTGGTACGTTTTTAATTATTTTTTTTAACAACATGAGTATTGTGAACCTCGTTGTTGTTTATGGCTAAAATAGGTCCAATCTTTTCTATTATTTTGCCTGAGACGTAAACAGAGTTCCATCCTGCTTCAGTTCTAGAAATATTGGCTGTAGGCTTACCCTCGTAATTATAAATAAGATGTGGTGCGCCCTTAGGGTCATCAAGAATGACAAGTAGAACGTATTTTGGTTCGTGTGATGGGAATATAGAAATAAATGTATTAATATTTTGCTTGCTGTTTGTGTAATTTTTTGCAGTGCCTGTTTTACCGCCAACCTCATACCCAAAGATATTTGCATTACTAGCAGTTCCTCTTTTTTCAGACACTATTTTTCGCAATATTTTATTCATTTGATCGCTAGTTTTTTTGGAAATAATAGAATTTCTACTTTCAAAATTAAAATTTTTTTCTAACAGTAATGTTGGCTTGATCGTATATCCTCCATTTGTAATGGATGCATAAGCTGCCGCAGCTTGTAACGGTGTAGTCGTAATACCGTGTCCAAAAGATACAGTTTCTAATTTGCATTTTCTCCACTTAAAATTATGAGGTCGCCCTACTTCTTCTAGCTCAAAATCTATAACTTTTAAAAGTCCAAGATTTTCTATAAATTTTTTTAATTTAATTTCACCAATTTGTCTTGCAATCATTAAAGAACCTATATTTGAAGATCTTATTAGAATATCTTCAACTGATAGGCTTTCAGGAAAATCATGCATGTCACTAATGTTATGAGTGGAACATTTAACATTGTCAGGAATATTATTAATTATGGTATCAGGAGATAAAATATTTTCTTCAAGTGCAAGAGCAACGGTAAATGTTTTGAACACTGAGCCAAGTTCATAAACACCTTTTGTAATTAGATTCATGTATCTAATATCCGAAATGTTTTCTCTAATATTTAAATTATAATCAGGCAAAGAAACTAGAGATAAAACCTCACCACTGTTTACTTCCATTAGTAATCCACCCGCTGCATTTGCTTGAAAATCTTCCATGGCTTTCATTAATTGTGTTTTAATTAAAAATTGAATATTTGAGTCTAAGGCTAAAACTAAAGGTTCTTTTATTTTTTGACTATCTCTTAGTTCTCTATCAAGGTAATTTTCAATTCCTGAGATTCCATAATTATCGTCGTCTATTTGACCCAGAACATGGCTGTACAAATGACCGTGTGGATACACTCTTCTTTGAAACAATTCAGTAATTATTCCCTTTTCACCTAAGGACCACAATCTATTTCTTTCATCTTCAGTCAATCTTCT
>Ga0308019_10002265_pt1 | contig 11080 bp, 9 predicted proteins | sample Neamet284_FD_203135 | JGI IMG/M metagenome (GOLD analysis project Ga0308019, IMG submission 203135) | Marine microbial communities from water near the shore, Antarctic Ocean - #284 | ecosystem: Environmental > Aquatic > Marine > Unclassified | place: Southern Ocean | collected 2014-10-01
ACTCTTATCGCGGTCTTCAAGCGCAATTACCTGTTTAATCTCACCGCCATCGGCAACTCGAACCCAACCGCCTGAATCGCCGTATGAGAAATACGGACACGCCACCCAAACGCAACCCTCAGCATCGAGACTAATGCCATCAGTCGGTGCCGCCAGATTCGCAAATGGCCTGCGATTCGAAAGCGTCCCATCATCCTCTATGTCCCAAGCCGTCAAAGTGAAAGCGAACGTCTCGGAAACTATCAACGTCTTGCCGTCCGGCGTAATCGCACCGCCGTTCGGAAAGCAAACACGATCAGCCACAATCTGAGCCGAACCATCCGGACGCACCAGTACCAAATTTCCAAACGTTGGTGGATTAGCAGGCCCCGGTGGAACTTCCTCGCTCAATCCCGGCAAGTACGCCCCAGCGTAAGCATTACCGTTTGGAGCAACAACCATGTCGTTATTACCAGTGCCATACGGAGTCGAAATATCAGCGTACTTGATTGAATCCGATCGCTTCGCACCACCTGCGAGAACAACATCCGAAGTCAAACGAACTATCGCATGACTATCAGTGGCAACCACCAGCAAATCGCCGTTATCTAAAAATCCTAATCCGCTAGGAAACTCGCCCGGCTCAAAAACAGTCTCGACAGCACCTTTATCGTCAACACGAGAAACCTTGCTTGCCATCACATCACTGAAATAAAGCTTCTGTTCCTCGGCACGCCATCTTGGTCCTTCAGGAAAAAACAGATTATCCGCAACAAGCTCAATCGAGTTCGAAACCATACAAAGCTCCTCCTAATGTCATTGCGATAACGCAACGACGTGGCAATCAACGCTACGACAGATTAGGCAATCTATCCAATTTCGTCTAAATCCCAGATGTCATCCTGAGGCTCTCGCCAACATGCGTAACACGGCGAGCACACCATCCAGCAACGTCAGCGGCGTATACACACTACAAACGTACATACTCGAACCAACGACACAATACATCACCCCACATACAAAAAACTTCCCACAGTGGACCCTCACCATAGCGTGTACCATTACGGGTCGCAAAACACAGTGATTCAAGTTCGATAACTGCATCGGCAATCATCGAAAAACCAACCAAAAACTAATAATATGACTACAACAAGTGATCCTCAAGAAAAACTCGACTCAGCCCGCTCTTCAAAGCGTGCGCCCGGAAAATGGCGTAGCTGGGAGACCACCGAAGGCGCAATACGCGCACCTCATCGTTCGATGATGAAAGCGATGGGACTTAGCGATAAAGACATCGCCGCCCCATTCGTTGGAGTCGCTTCCACACACAATGAAGTCACTCCCTGTAACTCAGGAATTGCCCCACTTGTTGAAGAAGTAAAGCGTGGAATTTTTGCAGCTGAAGGAACCCCGTTCACATTCGGAACAATCACTGTTTCCGACGCTATTTCAATGGGAACCGAAGGCATGCGTGGCTCGCTTGTTTCGAGAGAAGTCATCGCCGACTCAATTGAAACAGTCGTGTTCGCCGAACGCTACGATGGGCTGGTCGTAGTGGCAGGTTGCGACAAATCACTCCCCGGCGGAATGATGTCGATGGCGCGCCTTAATGTTCCTTCCGTATTCATCTACGGTGGATCGATTCTTCCAGGCTCGCTTAATGGCGAAGACATCCAGATCCAGAACGTATTCGAAGCAGTAGGACAGTTCCAGACCGGCAAGATCGACGCCGGCGAACTCTTAGAGATCGAAAACCACGCATGCCCAGGTTCTGGTTCATGTGGCGGAATGTTCACAGCAAACACCATGTCATCCATCGGTGAAGCCCTTGGCCTCTCCCTTCCCGGATCAGCCTCCGAGCCAAACGTCGATCAGCGCAAAGCCGCTTCGTCACGTGAAGCTGGTCACGCTGTGATGAACCTGCTTCGAAAAAACATTCGGCCTTCCGACATTCTCACCCGTGAAGCATTTGAAAACGCAGTTACTGTCGTTGTTGCGATGGGTGGTTCCACGAACACCACGCTCCACCTCCCAGCAATTGCAGCCGAGATGGGCGTCGAGCTAACCCTCAAGGATATCCACGACATATCGATGAAGACTCCGCTCATCGCCAACATGAAGCCCGGTGGCGACTACGTCATGCTCGACATCGATCGACTCGGTGGCATCCCCGTTGTTATGAAGCGACTCCTCGACGCTGGTCTACTTCATGGCGACTGCATGACAGTCACCGGCAAGACCATTGCCGAAAACCTCGCCAATGTGAAAGTCCCAGAGCCAAGCAAAGTTCTCCACTCGGTCGAAGAACCAATTTCATCCACTGGCGGACTCGTCACTCTCTTCGGAAACCTCGCACCAGACGGTTGCGTGCTGAAAGTCGCCGGACACCAGTTTGGGCAGACATTCGGCGGTCCTGCAAAAGTGTTCGATGGTGAAGAAGGCGTAATGGAAGCCCTCCAGAAGCAGACGATCAACGAAGGCGACGCAATCGTCATCCGATACGAAGGCCCCAAGGGCGGACCCGGAATGCGCGAAATGCTTTCCGTTACCGCAGCTCTTGTTGGACAGGGACTCGGCGAAAAAGTATTGCTGATGACCGATGGTCGTTTCTCGGGCGCATCCCACGGATCAATGATCGGTCACATCGGTCCTGAAGCGGCAATTGGTGGACCTATCGCCGCTGTTCAAGATGGTGACCAAATCGAGGTAAACCTTGATGACTTCGAGCTGAACGTAAAGATCAGCGACGAAGAAATGAAGGCTCGACTCGACAAGTGGCAGCCAAAACCACCTCCTTACACCAAGGGTGTCCTTAGCAAGTACATCAAACTAGTAAATCCAGCCTCAACCGGCGCAACCACAAGCTAAGGTGCCGACGGCACAGCGGCAACACCAGATAAAAATAAAGCGCAGTCTACCAATGACGCCCGGAGCCAAAACTACAAAAATGATCTACGAATTCAGAACCTACGACCTCTTCCCCGGTAATCTGCCGAAGTACGAAGCGACCCTCACCAAATCCCTCGCTGGCGGTCGACTTGATCACTCCGACATCTTCGGATACTTCTATTCCGAATTCGGACAGCTAAACCAGGCGCTTCACATCTGGCCATACGAAAGCCTCGACGCACGACAGGCAATTCGTGAAGAAACTACCGGCATCACCGGATGGCCACCTCCTACAGGCGACCTACTCGCCGAGCAATCCGCAGACATCTACTTCCCTGCGCCATTCAACGATGAGTCAATCACTGGCGCGCAAGGACCGTTCTACGAACTCCGAACCTACACCTACGCCACCGGCGAAACACCACAGGTGATCGATACTTGGGGCAAGGCGATCGAAGAACGCAAAAAACTCTCACCGTTCATCGGTGCTTGGTACACCGAACTTGGTGGACTCAATAAATGGGCGCACCTCTGGGCATATCCATCGCTCGAAGAACGGATCCGAGTACGCAAAGAAGCCGTCGAAACAGGCGTATGGCCACCAAAAAACGCACCAAAGCCAAGAACTCAAGCAAACCAACTCTTCATGCCGTTCCCCTTCAGCCCACTGAAGTAACAGTCAGCGCAGTACACAATAACCTCGGGCACCCGTCAGGCCCGAAGATTACCGAGAATCGTCGCCAATAAGACCGTAATTCCAGCCAGAAAGAATAGCGGCTTCGTTGGTCATTGTTTACTTTCGATCCGAAATCACAAGTCGCCATAATTAGACGACCTGCACTACTTCCCCATCACTACAACGCTAAGTCTGATGCCGCCGCTAAGCAATGCGTTAAGTATGAGAAGCAAATAAACATCGGCACGACATTCATGTAATCAACACAAATGCCGTGCCGATGTTTATTTATTCGGTTGAGGCCAGTCGCCAGACCACTTGTCGTGATACTCGTACTTCAGCCCAGCATTGCCAGCCAAGTTGTTCCACATCGTAGTACGGCGATAGTTGCGTTTCGACACCAGTGATCGTTGAATCAAAGCCGCCTCATCATGCTCTAATCGTTCGAAAATGTGATCGTCTTTATCTGGATCGTGATTCCAGGTCGGCTCTGTCGATTCACTAGCGCGCTCGAACAAATACTTCACCATGTAACGAATCTGATCACTCGTGTTCGCAGTACCTGCATGCCAAATATCGTAGTGAAGAATTAAAACGGTACCCGCTGGAACAACAGCCACGATCTGATCTCTAAAATTACCGTGTGAAGCGTTTCTATCGGCAGCTGCGGTGAACAAGTGCGACCCTGGAATTAACGCTGTAGGGCCCATATTCGAACCAACATACTGCGGATAGTACATCACAAGCACGCTCTGCACGTGATCCGAAACCCGACCATGCCCCTCGTCCAACGTCGGAATGTTCAAACTGTCCTGATGCCACGCCTGACTTCGAGTGCCTGGGTGATTTTTATGGCAATGCCTGTGCGCTGCCCGCGTGTAATCTCTGCCCAACAAACTCGACAACGCACCAATAACGGCAGGGTGTTCGTACACCTGATCGATCTTCGGAATCACCTTGTTGATTTCGTCGCCTGGATTCATTGGCAGCAGTTCAAGTTCGGAGTAAACCTTCGAGTGAAAATCAGCAGGAAACTGTGGTTCAACAATGTGATATCCATTGATGACGAAATTGGCAACTTGATAATCAGTCAGTAAATTTTCTACAGAAATATCGGTTGTACTAGTCATCAAATTGATCCAACTTCTCTAAAACGAACTGATACCCAAAAACTTCGATATCAGAACCATCAAGCGATCCGCGCTGATCTGGGAAGTGAACTACTCGCCACCCATCGCAAACAGCGTCATGCACAGTTTCGTAATCAAGACTCGTCCTCATCGGATCAATCTCGACAATCGTGTCTCGTACCGGCTCATGCAAAGCCTGAGAAAGCGCTAGAGACCGTGGATCGGTCGATTGCGCGCTCAAATAAAGAAGTCGCTGTTTTAGTGCCATAGGTATCTCTGCCGAAGCCCTCAAATATTGAATCCCATTGACAAGTGATCAAGAAGTCAAACTTTAACAAATAATAACGCCACAGTGATCGCGTACGCCTTCATATGACTAATAGTACCTAACGCTACTAACTGCTCAAAATCTATGCTTCGCAACCACCCACACACCGATACAGAGTGGTAAATTCCTCGGTCTAATGACATAACAATTTTCATCATTAACGGAACCCAATCGAAATGCTCACAGCCGGCGCCGGACGCACAGACATAACTCCACCCGTAGGTATTGCCCACGCAGGCTGGGGAGCCGCAACTCACCAGCGCGCAGAAGGCGTCGACATGCCGTTCTACGCCACAGCGCTCTACGTGACTGACGGAGACCTCGAAATCGCAATCGTCGATCTCGACATAGGAATCCTCTTGAACGATGACGACGCAGAAATCCGAGCTGAAGTCGAAAAAGTAGCCGGTATAAAACCCGAAAACCTCCGACTCTCCGCAACTCACACCCACTCGGGTCCCGTCAACCGACAGTCATGGCTCGACGAAGGGATGGAGTTGGTCGGCCCCTACTGGGATTCACTTCCTGAACGAGTCGCTAGCGCCGTCAACACGGCTCGCCACAACGCAAAGCCTGCTCATGTGGGAGTCGGCAAAGGCTCAAGTACGATCAACGTAAACCGTCGACCAGCCCTTAGCGACGGCACATTGTTCACAGGCCGCCAGTGGGACGGCGTAGTCGATCAAGAAGTTGGAATCGTCGCCATCAATGACACAGATGGCACACCAATCGCAACTCTGCTCAACTTCGCTTGCCACCCAACAATTCTTGGCCCAGCAAACAAGCTTCTCTCACCTGACTACCCCGGATACGCTCGAAAAGTTGTCGAGCAATACGGTGGTGGACTATGTCTCTTCCTACAAGGTGCCGCCGGTAACTGCGGACCTACACACGGCTTCATCGGTGAAGTTGCAGTCGCACAATGGCTCGGCGAACGACTCGGTCTAGAATCAGCACGCATCCGACTCGAAATCGACCCTGTCCCACGAAAAGAACGTCTCGTTGAAGTAGTTCAGTCTGGTGCGGATCTTGGAATGTATGAAGACGACCCTGCTGGTGAACCTGACGACACCCTGAGAGTCGTCAATACAAAAGCCACACTCCCGGTCGGGGACTTCCCTTCAGTAGGCGAAGCTCAAGCCGACTATGACAAGGCAGTCGAAACACTAAACAGTGCTCGACAGAACGAAACTCAAGACAACATTAAACTTGCTGTTTCCGATGCAAAACGCGCTGGATTCGTACTAAGCAACGCTGTTCGCACTGCCGATGGACCAATGGCAATGCCCGTGCAAGCAATGCGAATCGGTCCTGCTGCACTTGTTGCAATTCCTGTTGAAGCCTTCTGCGAAATTGGTATCGCTGTGAAAGACGCATCGCCAGCCGAACAGACACTGTTCAGCGGATACACAAACGGATACATGGGCTACATGCCAATGGCTGATAACTTTGAAGAAGGCGGCTACGAAGTAGTTACAACACCAATGGCAGCCGGTGCCGCTGAAGAAACAATCGACGTTTGCACCGATGCCGTAAAAGCTCTGTGGCGCTAATTGTTCTTTTGGTCCGACGGCTTTCCTTCCTTCGGGAAGGAGGCTGAGACCAAAACAATAACGCCACACCTATGTTTACAATCAAACAATCGATACGCTGAAACGATCAACCTGAGAACAAAATTCTGCCCGAATCACCTAAAATTCAACGTCGTATTCTTCACGTAGCGAATCTCACAGACTGGAACAATACGGCAACCACCGGAACCTATAAGCCATCGACTTTTGAATCTGAAGGCTTCACCCACTGCTGCTTCGACGATCAACTAATCGACATCCTCGAAACGTACTATGCGAATCGTTCTGACTATCTAGTGCTGGAATTATCTTCAGTCAGCGATCACCCTAATCTGAAAATAGAACGAGCTAGCAATGGCGATCAGTATCCTCATATTTACGGTTCCATCCCCGTTGCCAATCTAATTCCCGTCAAGCTGTAATAGCCACGCAAACGACTACCTCCCCACCACAACCAAAACTCCTGCGCAACGGACAGTTCTTACGCCTATGGTCCATCGGCTGGATGACCGGCACGATGATGTGGCTCGAAATGCTCGTCGTAGCCCTGCTCGCCCTTGAATTAACCGATTCACCATTTCTCGTATCGGTTACTTTCTTTCTCCGATTCGTGCCGATGTTGTTCGGATTCGGATTCGGCGTAATCGCCGAGCGACTCAACCGGAAATACCTGATGACAGGCGGGTTAGTTATCCAGGCTATTGTCTCCATAGTACTAGCTTTATTGATCATCGCTGATCAACTTGAATACTGGCATTTAGCACTCGGTAGCTTCCTAATCGGAGCCGTGATGGCGAGTGAATTCCCTGTTCGCAGAACGATGATAGGTGAAGTCGTCGCTCGCTCATCAGTCGGGCGCGCCGTTTCACTCGAACAAACAACCAATTCCCTATTTCGAATCATTGGCCCATTTCTGGGCGGAGTATTTCTGGCAACCATCGGAGCACAGGGCGGCTTCCTGTTGGGTTTTTTGCTCTATTTAATCGGAGCCGTAATCGCGGTTAGCCTTAAATACCACGGACTAACATCGAATGAGCTACCAGTAGGACCCAAAACTCAAATAATCGAAGGAATTCAGTACATACGAAAAAGCCAAGTGATGATTGGTACGCTCGGTGTAACGCTAATCCTCAACGTATTCGGCTTCTCATACCTAAGCCAACAACCGGTAGTTGCCAAGCAAGTTCTACAAGTAAGCGATGTCCTGATTGGAGTGCTGCAATCCGTTGAAGGAGCCGGTGCGTTCGTCGGAGCTGCTCTAATCGCCGTCTTTGCTAAGCCCCGCCACTACACACGCATCTACATGTGGGGATCGCTGCTCTTTGTGATTGCCATCGTCTTATTTTCACAATCAACAACGTACTGGCTAACGCTGATAATCTTGTTCTTCGCCGGTCTGGGTATGTCAGGATTCGCCACAATGCAAAGCGCGATTATGATCTACGCTTCGTCACCTAAAATGCGTGGACGAGTGATCGGATCGATCGCTGTCTTCATAGGAATAGGACCGTTTGGACAACTCGGAATAGGCCTACTAGCCAACATTCTAGATCCCGCTACAGCAGTCCTGCTTACCGCATCAATCGGAATCATTTTCATGTTCATAGCCTTCATCATCTACCCCGCAATGAGCAAGTCCACATCACTAGAACAGGAAACCGGTACAGACTGATCGATCATCGCAATGATCTATTATCGCTAACATCGTTTCAGTAATGTCACCTGATACGACGAATCACTCACGAAACAAACTCGTCGTTAACATCAGGGAAACCGCTCATTGCTACAGTTCGTATTTTCGCAAACTTTCATACCAGCAGAATAAAAAGTAATTGCAACTAGGTATCTTCGGGAAATATCTCACCCTGTGGGTCGCACTCTGTATCATCGCCGGAGTCGCATTGGGCGAACTATGGCCTGAATTCCCAGAAACTCTCAGCAAGCTCTCAGTCAGACAGGTATCAATCCCGATAGGCATCCTCATCTGGTTCATGATTTACCCGATGATGGTCCGCATCGATTTCACCAGCATCATCGACGTCCGCAAGCGACCACGAGGACTCGCCCTAACCCTCATCATCAACTGGCTGGTAAAACCATTCACCATGTTCATGGTCGCGTGGTTCTTCCTGAAAGTCCTCTTCGCACCATGGATAGACGGCGATCTCGGATCTGAATACGTCGCTGGAGCCATACTGCTTGGTGCCGCACCGTGCACAGCAATGGTTTTCGTCTGGAGCTACCTCACCAAAGGAAACGCTGCCTACACACTCGTCCAAGTCACAGTGAACGACCTCATACTGCTGTTCGCATACGCTCCAATCGTCATCCTTTTACTTGGCATAGGCGATATCACCGTTCCTTACGACACAGTTTTACTTTCGGTTGTTCTGTATGTAGTCACCCCTCTTACAGCTGGTTACCTTTCAAGGAAATGGCTGATCAAAGCGAAAGGATCCGATTGGCTAGAAGAATCATTCCTGCCAAAACTCGGACCAGTAACGATCATCGGGTTACTACTAACCCTCATCTTACTGTTCTCTTTTCAAGGCGAAATAATTCTTAATAACCCCGGGCATATCGGACTCATCGCAATCCCGTTAATTATCCAGACATTCCTAGTTTTTGGAGTCGCCTACGCAATCGCAAAATTCTGGGGACTCTCCCACGACATCGCCGCGCCAGCAGCGTTAATCGGAGCCTCGAACTTCTTCGAACTCGCAGTAGCCGCCGCCGTTTCGATCTTTGGGATTAATTCTGGCGCAGCACTCGTGACGGTCGTAGGCGTTCTCGTCGAAGTTCCTGTGATGCTGCTATTAGTAAGGTTCGTAAACGCAACATCAAAATCATTCGCCCACTCAAACGACGGCACCTGCTGTGTAGCGGGTGCAGCTCTCGCAATCGACATGGACGGACGCTGAGTACGTAACTCACCGTTAACAATTAGAACTCGAAGAGTCAACGGGTTCCCATCGAACCGATTATTCATTCAACGTTGCTTATCTACAACGAACTGGGTGTTCAATCACTTCGATAAATCGGACTAATTTCTGGCAGAATATGTACCTACGTCATATCTGCGAATATTCGAATCAATTGACGTCCAGTTCGTCGCCTAGGGATTTAAGCCAGCCGAGACCCCACATGCCAACCGATCAAATGCTCGAAGTCCGTACCCAGCTACTCGCGGTCGTCCGTGACTTCGTAAAACGGGAAGCCATACCCGTCGCTGCCAGACATGACGAAGACGACACCTACCCAACCGCCCTCTTCGACCAAATGGCCGAGATGGGTCTGTTCGGCATGACCGTGCCAGAGGAATACGGCGGACTCGGGGTTGATGTCACAACATTCGCAATGGTTTTCGAAGAACTCGCCAAAGGCTGGATGTCACTTACCGGCCCAATCGGCTCTCACTCAATGCTCACTTGGGGCATCACCAAATACGGAACCGAAGACCAAAAGAAAAAGTGGCTCCCCGATCTCGCATACGGCAAAAAACGAGGCGGGCTCGCCCTCACCGAACCCGGCGGCGGAACTGACGTTGCTGGAATGCAAACGAAAGCCGTTCGAAACGGCGCAGAATACGTCATCAACGGAACAAAACAGTTCATCACCAATGGTCGAAACGGCGACGTATTTCTATTACTTGCCAAAACCGATATGAACACGAATCCAGCACATAAAGGCATCACCGGATTCATAGCCGAAAAAGGCCCCGGCTTCACTTCGGGCAAAGATTTCAACAAGCTCGGTTACCGTGGTATCGACACCACTGAACTCATCTTCGACGACTATCGTATCAACGCCGAAAACGTGCTCGGCAAAGAAGAAGGTAAAGGCTTCTATCAAGTGATGGATTCACTCGAAACCGGACGTATTAATGTCGCCTCACGGGCCATCGGAGTCGCACAAGCCGCCTTCGAAGCAGCCATCAAATACGCCCAGCAACGCGAAACCTTTGGCCGGCCAATCTCAACTCGTCAATCTATACAAAATATGCTCGCCGATATGGCAACCAAAATCCACGCGGCGCGCCTTATGACGCGTGACGCCGCCGCAAAAAAAGATCAAGGCCACCGGGTCGACGAAGAAGCAGGAATGGCAAAGCTCTACGCATCGGAAATTTGCTCCGAAGTCACCCTCGACGCCATGCGAATTCACGGCGGTGCGGGCTACGTAAAAGACAGCCCAATCGAACGTTATTACCGCGACGCACCGCTAATGATCATCGGTGAAGGCACCAACGAAATCCAACGCCTAATCATCGCCAAGAATCTGCTCAAACGCTACGAAATTTAGCCGTCAAACAAATCGCATCCAATACCATATAACTTCAATCAATTACTGTATCCGGTGATGTCGATATTCCCAGCCGGCCTTCTAATTGCTTGTGGCGATAGTGAATAAACTGAAGAATCTACCTACGTAGGAATCGACCCCATCGCTACTTCATTCAAAGTTAGTGATTTCGCTAACATCGGATTCAAAGTGGTCAAAACATATG
>Ga0308019_10002267_pt1 | contig 11077 bp, 10 predicted proteins | sample Neamet284_FD_203135 | JGI IMG/M metagenome (GOLD analysis project Ga0308019, IMG submission 203135) | Marine microbial communities from water near the shore, Antarctic Ocean - #284 | ecosystem: Environmental > Aquatic > Marine > Unclassified | place: Southern Ocean | collected 2014-10-01
TATTTTGATCCTGAACAGAGACTCAAAGGTATTAGACTTAATATCTCGAAATGGAAGAGACCTTCGCCTGATACAATTCCATGCGATACTAAGGCTGCAGGTTTATATATGATTTGTACATTATCTAAACATGATGCGGAAAGAGATGGATATGCCGACTCGTTGATGCTTGATTACAGGGGAAGGATAGCTGAAGCTACAGGAGCCAACATATTCTTTGTTTCAGGAAATGAAATTCATACACCAGTTCCCGATTGTTTTCTAGATGGAATAACAAGACGAACGGTCATTTCTTTGGCAAAAAAGAGAGGATATAAGGTTATTGAAAGAATAATTGAACCGCATGAAATGGCAAATTTTACAGAGTGCTTTCTAACCGGAACAGCCGTTGAAGTTACGCCCGTATCTGAAATAGATAAATATAATTTTCATCCCGACACTGTAACAAAAAATTTAATGGAAGATTATTTAGTAGAAGTAAATGAGAAATAAGTTACCACTTTTTTTTTGATATAATGTCAGATTTTTTTTCATTCACCCATTCCTTATGATTAGAATATTCTTCATTTTTCCAAATAGGTACTTCGGTTTTTAAATAATCAATTATAAATTGATTGGCTTCTATTGAATGGATACGATGTTTCGAGGCTGTAATTATTAATACAATATTATCACCGGGATATAACTTCCCATATCTATGAACAACAGTTGTTGTTATTAGGTCCCATCTATGTCTAGCTTCATTAATTATTTTCTCTATTTCTTTAACGGCCATAGTTTTGTAGCACTCAAGAGTCATGGAAATTAAATTATCGTCTGGTCTAACCTTTCCAATAAACGATACTATAGATCCGATATCATCTGATAATATATTTATTGCATTAAGTTCGTTGGATATATCGAAATCCTCTTTTTGTATTTTTATCATTTTTATTTATCCTCCTGTTACTGGAGGAAAAAAGGCTATCTCTTTTGCATTCTCTATATTATAAGAGTAATCCTGTAATTCTAGATCAACAGCAGCTTTAACTAATTTTCTATTTTTAAATACTTTATTAAAAGAATCATCTTTTAATATTAACCAATTTATTAAGTCACTAAGAGTTTTGATATCCGTCGGAATATCCATATCTTCTTCATCTTTTCCAACTATTTCTTTAATCCATGCAAAGTATTTTAGTTTCATTTTTCTAACTCTTTTTTAGGAACACAATAGATTTATTAATATATTGATATAATGTTATGACTGTTAAGGTTGCTGTTACCCATAATATTATTTGGTTGACGTGTATAATATTTTTAATTAATTCAGGAAAAGTTGATTGAATAAAAAAACCAATTATTGTAATCATTTGGAGTGTAGTTTTCCATTTCGATAGATAAATCACTGTGATTTCAAAATTATAACGACATAGAAATTCTCTCATTGCCATAATAATAATTTCACGTGCTATAATAATTAAAACTGCATAAACATTATAACTATTTATAGTCTGATCGCTTATAAATAAAATCAATATTATAATTATAAGTAATTTATCAGCTATTGGATCTAATATTTTTCCTAACACCGATTCTTTTGAGAATTTCCTTGCAATATAACCATCTAAAAAATCTGTAATTGATGCATAGGCAAATAGAAAAAATGCAATCAGTTTACTGTTTTCAGTTGGATGAATGAAACACATCACTATAAATAATATTGACAGAATTCTTGTGTAGGTTAATATATTTGGAATTAGCAGAATATCATTTTTCATTTATATTGTTCCTTTTTATATTCTTTCTTCATGGAAATAAGAATAAATTTCTTTGGCCATTTGTTGGCTTATACCGGTAACCTGCAAAATATCTTCTTCCGAGGCCCTTTCTAATGATTTTATAGTTCCAAAATACTTTAATAATTCTTTTTTTCTTTTTGGGCCAATATTTTGTATTGAATCTAATGCAGATGAATTTATAGTCATTTTTCTTCTTATTCTATTGCTACCAATTGCGAAACGATGGGCTTCATCTCTTAATCTTTGTAAAAAAAATAATACAGGATCATTCTTTTTTAATCTAAAAGCTTTTTTATTTTTCATATAAAAATGTTCAGGGCCAGTATTGCGAATAAAGTTTTTTGCTATAGCAATAACATCAATATCATTAATTCTAAATTCATTTAAAACGTTGTGGGCTATATTTAATTGACCTTGCCCACCATCAATTATTATCAAATCAGGATATTCTTTTAACTCATTATTGGATAATATTTTTCCAAGCCTTCTTTCTAACACCTCTTTCATCATAGCATAATCATCACCCGGGGTTATATTTTGTGATTTAATGTTAAATTTTCTATAATTATTTTTTTGGAAACCATCCTCTCCTGCAACTACCATGCAACCCACTGCTAGTTGTCCTTGGATATGACTGTTATCGTATATTTCAATTCTTTTAGGTATTTTTCTTAGATTTAATGCATCTTTCATTTCTGCTAATAGTTTCTTTTGAGTTTTTGATTCTAAAATTTTTCTATCTAGGGATTCTTTTGCATTTAGACATGCATGATTTACGATTTTATATTTTTCACCTTTTTTTGGAATTAATATATTTATCTTCTTTTTTTCTTTAATCGATAAGGCGTCGGATAATATATTTTGATTAATAATATTATTTGGTAATAAAATCAGTTCAGGACAAGGGTGAGTTGTATAAAATTGCGCTAAAAATGAATCTAAGATGATATCTAAACTCAGATCTTTGTCAGCTTTAGGAAAATACTCTTTATTTCCCCAATTCTGTCCGGCTCTGAAGAAGAAAACTTGAATGCAAACTATCCCATCTTTCTCAAATATTCCAAAAATATCAGCATTTACAACATATCTAGAGTTGATTGTTTGTTTAGATTGAATTTGTGATATTGCTTCTAATCTATCTCTTAGGACAGCCGCTCCTTCGTAATCAAGAGATTTTGATAATCCTTGCATTTCTTGATAAATAATATCTGTTACCTCTTCAGTTTTACCTTTTAAGAAAAGATTTAATCCTTCAACCAGTTTATTATATTCAGTTGGCTTGATCTCATTTGTGCATGGAGCTGAACATCTTTTTATTTGATAAAGGAGACAAGGCCTAGAACGATTATTGAAAACATTATCTGTACAAGTTCTTAACAAGAAGGCTTTCTGAAATGCATTAATGCTTTTATTAACAGAACTAGCCGATGTAAATGGACCATAATAATCGCCTTTATAGATATTCTTACCTCTATGTTTCATTAATCTTGGTATTGGATGTTCTTTATTAATAAGGATTTTAGGAAAAGATTTATCGTCTCTCATGAGAATGTTAAAGGGGGGTTTGTATTTTTTAATGAGATTTGCTTCGAGTAATAGCGCTTCTGTTTCTGATCTTGTTATTATAAATTCCATCTGATTAGTTTCAGATATCATTCGTTTTATTCTATGGGATTGGCTGTTTAAATTTGTATAACTTTTTACTCTTTTTTTTAAATTTTTTGCTTTTCCGATATAAAGGATATTGTTATCACTGTTTATCATTCGATATACACCTGGAGCAGATGTCAAATTTTTAGCATAGTTATTTATTATGCCTTTCCCTTTTTCTAAAGGATTAGAAATACTGGAGTTTTTTAAATTTATTAATTTGTCTTTTAATTCAGTTTTATTCATTGTTACAAAATTATTATCAAAGTATTTATCAGTTAAACGGCAAGATGCTGCCCAGAGTCGATAGCAATCATTTGTCCTGTAATTGATGTTGTATTAAGGATAAATTTTATCGCATCGTTAATATCAGATAATTTTGGTTTTTCTTTTAAAAGAGTTGATAAAATCTCCTCATTAAATTCATCTTCAGTCTGATCTTTATTTATAATAATTGGCCCTGGTCCAATCGCATTAACTCTAATATAAGGACTATAAGCCTGAGCAAGAGTTTGAGTAACTCCCCATAAGCCAAACTTACTTATTGTGTAGCTTAAGTGAGAAGGAACTAATTTTAAAACCCTCTGATCTATAATATTAATTATATTATTATCATTGTTTTTAGTTACTTGTTCAAAGAATTTTTTTGAAAGCAGGATAGGAGCTCTTAGATTTACATTAATGTGATTATTAAAACTATCTGGATTTATGTTGAATGCGTTATCTTCTTCAAAAAGTGATGCACAATTTATCAAGGCATCAATTTTACCCATTTTTTTATTAACACTAGGAAATATATGATTTACATCATCAGTATCGCTAAGATCTGCTTTTATGATATCAGCTGTATTTCCGTCTTTAGTTATTTGGTCAGCTAATTCGTTTGCTTCTTTATCTGAATTGTTAAAATGTATTACAATATTCCATGAATTTTTAGCTAAATCTAAGGCTATTGATTTACCTATTCTTTTAGCTGCTCCTGTTATTAATACTGTTTTGTTGTCTATCATTTATACTTAAATCTTAATATAATTATCAGTTAAATTTATTTTATCTTTATATTGGGGATTAGCAAAGTAGAATTATTAATATTTTTTATTTTATCTCTAATTTGGGCAGCTTTTTCAAATTCAAGATTTGATGCAGATTTATACATTTCTTCTTCTAATAATTTAATATTATAAGTAACAGATTTTTTATTATCTTTGGTATATAAATCATTGTTTAAGCCAAATTTTCTAGTCTCTTTTTGGTTAATGCTATTTGACATATCGCTTATATTTTTTTTAATTCCTATGGGGGTTATATTATTTTTTATATTATAAATTTCTTGTCTTTTTCGTCTTCTGTCAGTTTCTTCAATAGACCTTTTAATCGACCCTGTAATTTTGTCGGCATATAATATGACCTTACCATCTATATTTCTCGCTGCCCTACCAATTGTTTGTGTTAGAGATGTTTCTGACCTTAAAAATCCTTCCTTATCAGCGTCTAGTATTGCAACTAATGAACATTCAGGAATATCCAAACCTTCTCGTAATAAATTAATTCCTATTAAGACATCAAAAACTCCTAATCTAAGATCTCTAATTATTTCTATTCTCTCTAATGTATCTATATCAGAATGGAGGTATCTAACATTTATATCTTGTTCATGCATATATTCGGTTAAATCTTCTGCCATTCTTTTTGTGAGAACTGTTACGAGGACTCTTTGTTTTTTTTTGACAATTAGTCTGCATTCACCAATTAGATCTTCTACTTGATTTTTAACAGGACGTATTTCTGTCATTGGATCAACAAGGCCAGTAGGTCTAATAATCTGTTCGCTAAAAACACCTAGAGTCCTATTTAACTCCCATTTTCCTGGAGTTGCAGATACAAATATAGTAGATGATCTCATTGAATCCCATTCTTCAAATTTAAGCGGTCTATTATCCAAACAAGAAGGTAATCTAAAACCATATTCTGATAGATTAGTTTTTCTGCTAAAATCCCCTTTATACATTGCTCCTAATTGTGGGATGCTAACATGGCTTTCATCAACAAAAATTATTGCATTTGCGGAAATATATTCAAATAACGTCGGAGGCGGTGCACCTGCCTTTCTTCCGTTTAAATATCTTGAATAATTTTCTATTCCTGGACAAGTTCCGGTAGCTTCTATCATCTCAATATCAAACAATGTTCTTTGCTCAAGTCTCTGTGCTTCTAGTAATTTATTTTGTTTATTAAATTGTTTTAGTCTATCAATTAAATCACTTTTAATATTTTTTATTGCTTTCTGGAGAGTTGGTCGTGGTGTTACATAATGCGAATTTGCAAATATATCAATTTTATCTAGTTCTTCATAAAACTCTCCAGTTAACGGATCAAATTCAGTAAGTCCATCAATTATGTCACCAAAGAATGATATTCTCCAGGCTCTATCTTCTGAGTGTGAAGGGAACAATTCAACGCTATCGCCTCTGACTCTAAAATTACCCCTTGCAAAATTTATATCATTACGAGAATATTGTAGGTTAACCAACTCAGTTAGAAGATTTCTCTGGTTTTTTTTTACGTTCTTTTCTATTGTTTGAGTCATTTCTGAATATGTATCTAAAGAGCCTATACCATAGATACAAGATACAGAAGCTACAATTATTACATCATTTCTTTCAATGAGTGACCGAGTTGCAGAATGTCGCATTCTATCTATTTGCTCGTTAATTGATGCGTCTTTTTCAATATATGTATCTGATTTAGCTACATAAGCCTCAGGCTGATAATAGTCATAGTAAGAAACAAAATATTCGACCGCATTATCTGGAAAGAATTGTTTAAATTCACTATAAAGCTGTGCAGCCAAAGTTTTATTCGGAGCCAATATAAGAGCAGACCTTTGTGTTTTTTCTATTATTTTTGCCATTGTGTATGTCTTGCCAGATCCAGTTACACCTAAGAGAACTTGGTCTCTTTCCATGGAATTTATTCCAGCTGAAAGATTTGCAATAGCAGTAGGTTGATCCCCTGCAGGAGAAAATTCAGAAATTAATTTAAATTTTTTTTTAATCATTTTTTTCAATTTTATTTTATATTCTTATGATTATTTCTAATAGTCATTCAATTATTAATTTAGATAATTTATTTATTCTTTATAAGAATTGTATTATTTGTTCTATTTACTATATAAGTATGTTTATTGGTTTGTCATATTTAAAGAATAAATTTTAGTAATATAAATTGTTAATTTAGAGGAATAAAATGATTATTGTAATGGGCGAATTTAGATTTAAAGAAGATAAAATGAATGAGATTAAACCTCATATGATTAAAGTTATTGAAGCTAGTAACAATGAAGAGGGCTGTATTTCGTATACATTTTCTGAATCAATTCAATATCCTGGTCTAATAAGAGTAGCTGAAAAATGGAAAACTTTTGAGGATCTTGAGCTTCACTTTAAAACAGATCATATGAGTGAGTGGCGCAATGCAGCTTCGCTTGTTGGAGGTACCACTGATAGAAGTGTTGCGGCTTATGAAATTAAATCAATAAAAGAACTATAGAATTCAAGGATTAAAAAAATGTCTTTTTTATCAAATGCAGTCCAATCAATAAAACCATCACCTACTATTGCCGTAAGCCAAAAAGCAAGGGAATTAAAATTACAAGGCAGAAATATAATAGGACTTGGAGCTGGTGAACCTGACTTTGATACACCAGATAATATTAAAGAAGCAGCGATAGATGCGATAAATAGAGGTGAAACAAAATATACTGCCGTTGATGGGATACCTGAATTAAAGCAGGCTATTGTAAATAAATTCCAAAGAGAGAATAATATTAATTATAATGTTAATCAAATATTTGTTGCTCCAGGTGGTAAAGCAATAATTTTTAATGCACTTATTTCAACGTTAAATAAAGGTGATGAAGTTCTAATTCCTGCTCCATATTGGGTTTCTTATCCAGACATAACATTGCTTGCAGGTGGTACGCCTATTATTATGGAAACATCTCCATTATCAGATTATAAAATTACTGCTGAACAATTAGAAAAATCTATAACACCGAAAACTAAATGGCTGATTTTTAATTCACCATCAAATCCAAGCGGTGCAGCCTATAGTAGAGAAGAGATTAAAGATATTACTGATGTATTGCTAAGATACAAACATGTTTGGTTATTAACAGACGATATTTATGAACATATAACATACGATGGTTTTGAATTTACAACTCCAGTTGAAACGGCACCAGACTTAATTGATAGGACTATTACTCTAAATGGTGTTTCAAAGGCATATTCAATGACAGGGTGGAGAATTGGTTATTGTGGTGCTCCAGAAAAAATTATAAAGCCTATGAGAGCTATACAATCTCAATCCACAACAAATCCTACTTCCATTAGCCAATGGGCTTCTGTTGAAGCTCTGGAAGGAACTCAAGAACTAATTCCAAGGTGGGTTAAAATATTTAAAAAAAGGCGTGATTTAGTAGTTGATTTATTAAATCAAGCCGAAGGAATTAATTGTCCATTGCCGCAAGGGGCTTTTTATGTTTACCCTAGTTGTAGTGGTTGTATTGGTAAAACCACACCTAATGGAAATATGATTAAAAATGACGAAGATTTTGTTACTAATTTGTTGGATTTAGAGGGCGTTGCAGTTGTACATGGAGCTGCATTTGGCACAAGTCCTTGTTTTAGGATCTCATACGCTACATCAACTGAATTGTTAGAGGATGCTTGCACCAGAATAATAAGATTTTGTGCCGGTCTCTCTTAAAGAAAAAGCCAGATCATTGATCTGGCTTTAACTTTATGTCTATGGGAAAGACATATTGGGGTATACTATTCAATATGCAATAGGGAGAATACATATATGAATCTATGAAAATTTATTTCATAAAAATAATAATATATAAATTATATATAGAAATATATACATAGTAATGCATAATAGATATGCAATAATTACATAGCTAGAAAGACCATTTTCTTCCTTCTTCTACTAAGAATTCTCTTAAAACAGATACTCTTTTCGATTTTTTTCTTTCTTCTGGGTAAGTCATATAAGTATCAAGTTCTGGAAGTTTTGCATTGAACGGTATTCTAGTCACGTCATTTGAGTTATTCACAATATAGTCTGGTAACAAGACAATACCAATATCATTTTTTGCCGCTAATAAAAGTCCATTTATATTATCTATTTTTAGTATCGGGGTAATTTTATATTCTTTAGTAATAGTTTCTAACCAATTTATTTCTTTCAAATAATTTGGTGCAGCACCATAGGTTATAATTTTATGACCCGGTAAGTCTTCTACTCTGTTTGGCGTTCCATTCTCTTTTAAATATTTAGCAGATGCATATAAATGGAAATGCACAGTAAAAAGTTTTCTTTGTATAAGATCTGCTTGAGAAGGTTTATGAAATCTTATGGCTACATCAGCCTCTCTCATTCCTAGATCTAATTCAGCATCTGTTAGGATTAACTCAAGGTTTATATCATTAAATTCTTCAGTAAATATTTTTAATCTTGGCGTCAACCAATTGACTCCAAGACCTACAGTTGTGGTCAGTGTTAAATTACCTGAAGGTCTTTCTTTGCTATCATTAAGATTGCTTTCTGTTGTTTTTATAATACTAAGTATTTGTCGAGTATTTTTATAGACCAACTCTCCTTGTTCGGTAAGCAATAAGCCTCTTGCATGTCTGTGAAATAATTCTATACCGACTTCATTTTCAAGTGAACTAATTTGCCTACTAACAGCTGATTGGCTTAGATTCATTTCTTCGCTAGCATGGGTAAAGCTTCCAGCGTCCGCCACTATATGAAAAATCTTTAATCGTTCCCAGTCCATTTAGAGTACTTTCTATTTTATATTCGATAAATGATGTTCAGCTTCAAGTGCAGCCATACAGCCCATCCCAGCGGCAGTTACTGCTTGTCTATAAGTATCATCAGTAACATCTCCTGCAGCATATACGCCAGCTATATTGGTAGCTGTTGAATCTGGTTTTGTAATTATATAACCACTTTCCTTCATATCAATTTGATTTAAAAATAATTCTGTTGATGGTTTATGGCCAATTGCAATAAAGATTCCATCTATTTTTACTTGTTTAATTTCTTTGGTTTTTACATTCCTGATTTTCGCACCCGTAACATTGTTAGGGTTATATGTACCTATCACTTCTTCTAACACCGAGTCCCAAATCACATTAATTTTCTTATTAGATATTAGACGATTTTCAAGTATTTTTTCACACTTTAGAGTATCTCTTCTATGAATAAGAGTTACAGAACTTGCAAAATTTGTTAAATATAAAGCTTCTTCAACTGCAGTATTTCCGCCCCCAACTACAATAACATTCTTTTCTTTGTAAAAGAAAGCATCACAAGTTGCGCAAGCTGATACTCCATAACCTTTAAATTTATCTTCCGAATCAATGCCTAACCAAGTTGCTTGAGCTCCAGTGCAGATAATCAAGCTTTCAGCTAGATATACTTCTTTAGAATCTCCGGTTAGTTTAAAAGGATATTCGTTTAAACTAGCTAAATTAATATGGTCTTGGATTATATTTGTTCCAACATGTTCTGCTTGTAAGCGCATTTGTTCCATTAACCACGGGCCCTGTATTACATCAGAAAATCCTGGATAATTCTCTACATCAGTGGTTATGGTTAACTGTCCTCCTGGCTGAATCCCTTCGATTAGAATAGGTTCTAATAGTGCGCGTGCTGCATATATCGCCGCAGTATACCCCGCCGGACCTGATCCAATTATTATTACTTTAGATTTTTTCATAATTCTTTATACTTTCTTCGGATGTTTTTATATAGTTAGTATAGCTAATCATTATCTCATTTGCTATTTCTTGCGTAGGGTTAATTGCTTTGTATTGCCAGTCTTCAAGATTACCATCAAACCATCGAATAATATTTTTATTCTCAAGTTCATTAAAAAAAATTATTAATTTTCTTGGTATATCTCTGATTCTAAGCATTTTTTTTGGTAATTTGTAAATATATATTGGTTTACCTGTGGTAGCAGCTTCACTAATCATATTAACGCTATCAGATGTTATTATAAAATAATTTGAATTAGTTAATATATTTATATACGGATTATCATTTTTACCATTCCAAACCCACGTATCTGCATTATTGAAATAATGTTCTATAAATTTTTTAACTTCATTATGCGTTCTTCTTGAGCAAGTAATAATTAAGCTTGCTGAATGCTTTTCTTTAAGTTTTTTTAAAGAAAAGCATAATTTTTTTGCTTCTTTTATACCAAAGTTAAAATGTTTACTTTTTCCTCCAACTAAAACTCCAATTATTGGTTTTTTGAATTTATTTGTAAAATTTGGAGAATTAATACTAGCTATATGTTTTGTAAGTTTATTAGGAGATGTTAGGGTTGAAAAAATATTATTTCTATTTAAATTATCATGTAATGGGGCCCAAACAAAATTAAAGAGATCAATATATTTTCCAGGATTTTTTAAGTATATTGAATAGATATTATTATTAATCTTAAGAATTTTTTTTACAAGCCTGATACTTTTATGTCCAGAAGCTATTATAATTTCTGGATAAATCTTTTTTTTGAGGTTTATTTTTGGTTTAAAAAAAGAAATAAAGTTTTTAATTGC
>Ga0308019_10002268_pt1 | contig 11074 bp, 7 predicted proteins | sample Neamet284_FD_203135 | JGI IMG/M metagenome (GOLD analysis project Ga0308019, IMG submission 203135) | Marine microbial communities from water near the shore, Antarctic Ocean - #284 | ecosystem: Environmental > Aquatic > Marine > Unclassified | place: Southern Ocean | collected 2014-10-01
ATTATCAAATGAATTTTCCCCCGTATTATCATTGCGAATAACCAAATCTACTTCTTCTGGAATCAATGTACTACCCGCAGTTGGATGAAGCCCAATATCGATATATCCTAATTCATTGAGATTTCTCTTACCATCTGGATCGGGTTGGTCGAAATGAACATACCCAATTCCAATTGAGTATCCGCATTTGTGAGATCTACTTTCCGCATCATGATCTGATTCTGGGTCATACCAAGTCGAATCATCACAATCGGTTTGCTTATTCCCTGAATTCTGATTTGGGTTTGAAACCATAATGGAATAAGGCGCCGATACGGCTGTAACTTCCAATCCAGAATCGTCACCTCCGTTGAATATGTTCAAGACGTCGAGAATATTTGTGAAGGTGTCTGTTATGTTGATTGTCAACTGATCTAATCCCACTCTTACTTGGAAGTCGTGAGGTGGCTGGGTAAACCTAGAATCGATAACCAGCGCATATGATTCCCCTTCAGTGGTCAATGTCAAATCATACGCTACTCCTTTCATCAAGGATACTTCCATACTTGCCATGTCATCCCACAATGGGTCACTGTGATCGATAACTTTTACTTTCCATTGGAAATTTGGACGAATCCAAATCGATTCTATTGTAGGGATTAATCCATCCCCAAATATAACATCCCAGCCTTCTCCCTGTTGTCCCAATCCAAGTACCGTCAGTCCTACTGCGACATCAGATGCACCGTCGCCATCCAAATCGATATTATTCATTCCAGGTTCAGCATTAATTAATCCAAGTCCACTTCCAGTTAGATCGATGTTTGTTAAAGACAAGACGTCACCAGTAAATGTACCATAAGTCCAATTTTCATATTGTGGTCCATTATTGCGGGCAGAATAATTCACATATAGCGAATATGTGTTTGCACCGAAGGCTAACGGGTCAAGAATATTAGGAGGCAATTCAAACAATGTATCCAACAAATTGTTTGGCCAACCTTCCGGATGAGAGTCCGGCTCTGTCAAGAAGACATAGGGCCGGGGATGGGACGCCTCTAAGGGGGCCGTTTCACGCATCGAAATATCTCCGATGATGCCGTCTGTTGCCAGTAATGCATCTCCATCGCCGATTTCTCTGCCCCTAGACTCCAATGCACTCAATACTGCCTCAGCGCTATCGTGAGCAAGTTCATCTTCCCCAGAATCCCTCTGCTCTGCGAGTGCATTGGTCATCGTCTCGAGAACTCCAAAATCGTCTCTGCCTGCAGATTCATCGGCAGTTACCGGATTAAAAATAGGCAAAAACATGATGATTACAAGAAGAATTGCAACTCTACGCGAATCGAGAGGTAACGGGACTCCGCGGTGGAGCATACGCACGCTATCCGCTGACATCAATATCAATTGGCCTTCTTAACACAAATGAAACCATCCCTCTCGCGAGCGCGAGATATGCTAGTTTTCATCTTTCGAACAATTGGTCACTGCCACAAGAAGGGCAGGCGACTACTGCACTGTTTACCCCTTGAGGCATGTTAATGGTGAACGCTTTGCCGCAGGATGTACAATCGCTCTTTAATGTATGATTTGCCGGTGGCTTAGATTGCGGCGGAGGTAAAGCGATTCCACCACTCTTGACCTTGCCAGATACTGGTACGGATGTAGCGACAGGTTTAGCCACTGGCTCATCTGCAAATGCTGCCAAAGCAGCTTCTGCTAATGCTGGGTCGACTTGTCTTACTGAGGAACTGGATCTAAATCCTGCATTTGGATCGATTTGGGAACTAGAGTCATTGCCATAGATTGCAGCAATTTCATCAGCCTGTGCTTCAGATTTTAGTTGTTCAGAGGATTTGACAACTCCACCTTCAGACATTCCCGCCATTTCTACCGCTTTAGCAAATGGTGATAGTTTTACAGTTATTGCAATTTCTTGTACTCTAGCAGTAGCTTCAGCCAGAGTCAATCCATTTTCTATCAACATCTCAACCGCATGCCGCCTCTGTATTCCTTTGTGACCAAATAGAACTACACCAGACACAATAATCACTATCAAGAAGACGATAGCAACTATTCCTAAAATATTGGTTTGGCCTGGAGGGTCGACTACCTGGATTTCGAATACTTCAAAATCAGTATTACCTGACCCATCATAGACTGTTAGGGCAAAGTTATGTTTGCCATTTGTATCAAAAGATGTGGTAAGAGTCGGGCCTGTGAAATCCGCGTCGTTTCTAAAATCGCCGTCACCGTTTGAATCCTTTTTCAAGTTCAAATCCCAAGTAAATATCAGAGCGCTTTGTTCGTCCCACAAGTCTACTGCTTTTCCTTTGAATTCGACATCTTCACCGCGATTAACTTCGGTTATTGCGGTAATCTCGCTGGTTTCCAAAATAGGTATTGTTGAATCATAAACTACAATTGTAGTATTTATTGAACCGGTATTTCCAGATGGGTCTGAGACTGTCAAAGTGACAGAATATGTTCCAATCTGTGACCAACTAACAGTAAATTGTGAAGCCGCTGAAGTTGGAGCGCCATCAACATTCCATGACGCTGATGAAATCGCGTGGTCATCATAGGAATTTGTTGCTTGGAGAACCAAATCTGAAAGGCGCAATAATCTCCATTCTCCGTTAAGTCCCTTTAGCCCTGAGCCACTGATTACTGCAATAGGGTCAGTGACATCAAGGACTTCTATTTGATGACTGACAACCGTTATTTCTCCAGTTTCAGATTCAGCGGTCAGGTTTATTGTTTTCAAACCAGGTGAGTCCCAAGATGCATCAACTAAATTTCCAATCGCATCGTAAGATGAATCGGAATCAAAATCCCATGATAGAGAACGGATTTGTAGTAAACTATTGGGAGTACTTCTGGCATCAAGCGTAATCATCTGCCCAATGGTTGTTGTACTGTTTGAATAATCTACAATCGCTGGTGCTAATACTGGATCAAACCAGCTCTTCAGTGAAAAATGGAGTTGTGTGGTTGATGCTTCAACCATCAAATTCAAGTTTTGTAAATCCAAAAACTCAGGAACTGTCCAATCTAGTTGAGTTGCCTCGGCCCCTCCAAAATCATCCATATCGGTGCCAGCGATTATCAGATCACCATCCAACTGATTATCAGATTGAATAAAGATATCTCCTGTACCTGAAATAGGGTGTGCCAAGTATGAAAAATCGGAACCTGCATCAACACTGAATGATGCAAGGTTTACTCTTTCTCCTGGCTGAATTATGAAGGTGTCGTGGATTAATCCATATTGTTCGGTAGATGCTGGAGCGAGTTGAATCTTAAATCGGCCAGTCATTCCTCCTTGGTCGCCCATTCCCTCATCTCCATCATGAGCAGTATTATCAAAAATGACATACCAGTTTTTGGGATTGGAAGATTGAGGAGGCGCCCAATCTAGCCATTGGTTACCAACCAGTGATTCAAACGAAGCCTCGTGAGTCATCAAACTACGGTAATTTTGACCATTCTTGTAGGCTTGAATACTATTTTCATCGAATAATAGTACATCCATAGCATCATCCATTACTTCGTAATCAATGGCCAAAGTAGTACTATGTCCACGTACACCGATATCTACGATAAGACAAGCCCCGGGGTCGACTCCCACTCCAGCCCCAGATGTGATAACATCGGACAAATCAAATTCCGCACATTGGGGTGCTGCTCTCCCATCGGTAGCAACAACAGCCGGAGTAATCATCAGGCCGACCAGCAGCAATACGAGCAAACGTGGGGTACTCATGTTAACCCAAACAAGCATCTCGGCTTTCAAATTGCCTCACTCTTGTTGCGACCACCCTACGGGTGACTTGACAAGATGTTTCAATGAGTAATCATTCTGCAAGATAAGACGGTCACCGTCAGAAAGTCCTACCACTGATGGATGGATTTCACTTGCCTCGGATAGTGATTCTCGATGATTCTCTAGACGTGCTGAGTAATGGGTTAAGGCGAGATGCTGGGCTTTGCATTCATTCGCAGTCCTCGCAGCACCTGCTGCAGTTGAGTGTAAATGTTCATTGGCAATATCTGAATGCTCTTGCAAAAATGTTGCTTCATGGATGAGAAGATCACATTCACCATCTATCGCCTGTTCTGCAGTATCGCCTGAAATAATAACAGAAATCCCTGGCTTTTTCTCAGAACGAAAATCTGCAGCCTTCAATAGTTGGCCTTCGTACTCACTATCTTGACCAGCAGCTAATGATTTCTTGATTTCTAGAGGAAGGTCTTGGCTCGCAGTCCTGTCGAATTTCCCTTTTCTTTCAGCAGTAGCAATCTTCCATGCACAAGATGGCACCGTATGTTGAGTTGTATAAGATGAGATTGTAGTATTATTCAAGGGCTGAGGAAGGTCGATTTGTGCCCCGTCTGTCATGTTGACCCATCTTTTCCCGTCTCCAAGAACCCAAACAATATCGTACCCTAGAGTTTCACTTGTAGCACCTAAGTCCATCCACATGTCATATTGTATGACCAAATCAGAAGGACTTACTTCAGGCTCGCCTTCTGAGCCAAGTAAGGTATCCACAACTTCTGGAGTTGTAGGACCAATAACCCAAAGTTTGTCTGTTCTTCCATCCAACGACAGGGTTTGCAGCCATGGCAAAACTCCCCATGTATGGTCAAGGTGGCCATGAGTTAGCAAAATCGCTGCGACTTTTGACATCTTCAAACGATGCCCGCCGTGTGTTTTCATCTCTGCACGATGCGTTACCAGACGGTTTTGGAAACCTTCGCCACAATCAACAACTATCATTCCATCAGTTGTTTCAACAATAGAACCTGAAACTGAACGGCCTTGAGCAGGGCGTGCAGAAGAGGTTCCTAATACGTGTATTTCGAGGGTCAAGTTTTCACCTCAATGTTCGTAAGGAATCGGAGTTTTAGGGAAATATCGCAAAATTACAACGTCCCCGATAGAACGAATCCATCTCCAAGGAATGGTTAGATGGACTCCCTGTTCTACTAATTCATCAGGACAACCCGCCACGAAAAGGTGGGTAGCAGATAATTGCGCACCATCCACTACGGTCTCTCCGACTATTCCTAGCAGTCTACCGTCTGGGAGATAAATCTCCTTTCCGTTCAACTGTGAAATACTCAAATCTCCCGACATAGTACTGGTTCCTCCCAACTTTGCGAGGTAAGCGCTCCGCAATGAACCCAACGGCTCAACTGGGATTGTATCTTACAATTACATTTGTAATTCTACAGATGGGCCTTTTTGACGACCTAAGAATGCAAACAATCCAAAGACAAGGAAACAAAGACCTGAACAATAACTCAAAACCATTCCATTCATTTCAAAAAATGTCCCATTCCCCCCTATGTCCTCATTTAGTGCTGATTCAAAGTAACCTGTGAGTACTAGCATAACGAATAATAATCCAGTATTACCTAACAATGCCTTAGAACCCCATGGCTTGTTAACAAATTGAATTATTGAAACGATTAGTAAACCGATTGAAATTAGAATGACTAAAAGGTACATAATTGAAATTGTTGAAATTGCAGATTCTATGTCATCGGTCATAGAAATACCAAAGGCGTCTATGAAAGCGTTGATTTGATCATAATCACTCTTGACAGCGTAAGCCGTGAACATGATAATTCCGGAGAGAATTAGTCCAGATAAACCATTTAGAATACGCCATGCTGCGCTTGGCTGCTTAACTTGGATTATTTGTTGCGGAATGTTCGCTCCCGGCATTCCAGTAAGACCAGGCGCAGGCATTACAATAGGTGCGGGTGCTGTCGGGGCCAAACTAAAATCGGGATAGTGTTCTTGCGTGTGCTTTTCTGCTTCTTCAGCAGGATAATTCTGAGCGGTTAAAGATTCGAAATACTCTTGTGCGTCCATACCCTAAGGCGTACGCACATTATACTTGAACAGTACTGAGTACAGCCTATTTGGATACGGCTCACTTGCCGATGTTTCCACGAGCCTTCAAGGAAGGACGAAGCTTTTCTGCGCCCTTACCCTTGTTGTGCAAACCACGTCCACGCTTTCCAGCGCTGGTCTTACCACGGTATGCTCTACCACGGTGGTGTGCATCTGCAATCCATCCAAGTTGCTTATCGGACTTGATTGCTGGGTGAGACGGATCTAGCATGATTACTTCGTAGAACTTGTGCTTACCATCTTGTCCAACCCAGTAGGAGTTTAGAACTTCCAAGTTAGGGAAGTGACGGTTAACACGCTCTTCAGCAATACGCTGTGTATTCTTAGCCATGGTAATCTTTGTGATACCAGCCTTAGATGGTTTACGCTTCATGTGAATCTTACCCTTGCGAAGTCCACCACGGCGGACACGAGTTCGGATCATGACTACGCCTTGCTTAGCCTTGTAACCAAGGCGGCGTGCTGCATCGATACGTGTTGGCCTATCGATACGACAGTTAACTTCTTCACGGCGCCACTGGACCATTCGGTCCTGACGCTGTTGATGAGACTGAGTTGCTTTTGGATTGTTCCATGTTTCACGAACATGCTGGTAAAGACCCTTAACCATTGTACATCACCTACTCGTTACGAGCATTTTGCCGACTTGCCTCCCCTATTTGAAGACCGCGACGCGTATTTGCGGCCCCCTATGGGGGATTGACTCATGTGCATGTTGAGTATCGGAGGCATGTGTCCCTTCAAATCACCGGAGCCGATGAGGTTCTAAAAGCACTAGAGAATGGGGTTGAAATCAAACTAGTTTTGGTCGATAGGGAAGAGGATTGCACGGATATTATTCACCTGTGTGAAAAGAGAAATATTCCTGTAACTGAAGGGTCATCTACCGACCTTTGGAGAATGAGTGCAGACGGGCAACAGAAAGCCCTTGCACTGATTGGAAGAGAGCCTAAAGGAACCCTAGAAGAGGTTTTCAAAAGAGAAGGTGTAATCTGGTTATTTGATGGGGTTGAATATGCTCCAAATCTTGGTTTTGGAGTTCGAACTGCAGAGGTTAGTGGAGCTACTGCTGTAATCATAAATGTCAAGAAAACTCATGATGAAAGACGCACAATTCGTAGAGCAGGAATGAGAGCAACTCGCTTCATTCCTGTAATTTATGCATCGACCGAAGAAGTGCTAGCCGCATGCAATAGAAGGGTCGTCGTGGCAGAGGATGTGGGCGAGAAAGCGCCTTGGAATGCAGACCTAACTGGAGACGTTCTCCTAGTGGTCGGAGCTGAAAATGCTGGAGTCTCAAAAGAGGTCTTAGACGCGGCTGATGAAATCGTTAGATTACCTATGCCTGGATTCGTGCCTTCATACAACCTTCAAGTTGCTGTAAGCGCCCTCGCTATCGAAAGATTACGTCAATCTGAGTGATTCACTCTTCTTGTTCACGGCGAATTACTGCAACGAAACTCAGGCCAATTGCAGCAAAGGTTCCAACTATGCCGATAGATGGTAGACCAATAGATTCAGAATCATCTTCTGTATCATTATCATCAGTATTGTCTTCTGAATTATCGTCGTCGTCAATTATAGACGATCCTCCAAAATCCCATAATCTAAGTATGGTACCGGTCATGTCATCTGGAGCATAATCAATACTAATTGCACCAACAGATATTTCATTTTCAATTTCTGATTTGATGAAAATATTGTCGCCAACACCAAAGGACGATGTCGCAGAATCTCCATTTGAATCAACGCTATCTACGAATGTTACTGCCGAGTCACTATTACCTGGATAGAAACCATAGACGCCGTTATCATACGCAAGGTTCCAGTTTGCCATCTGACTTTCACCGTTCGCATCTGTCCAATGTATGACAATCTCCATACACTGTGTAGCAAAATTCATTTGAGAATTTATAACAACAATACTGTAATACATTTCACCATTCAAATCGACCTCTTCCATTTCGAAAGTGAAACGAGGAATATCCTCTCCGTCATCTAAATCATAGATTTCGTCCATCAATTCTACAACTCTAGGAATGTAAGTTGAATTGTATGACTGGTAGTATTGATAATCGGCTGGGTAATATCGGTCTTCTGGAGTCTTGGACATGTCACAGTATTCGTCTTTACACTCAAGAACATCCATGGAAACTTCAACATATGTTGTATCAGATGTGATGTACACATATTGGCTGACTGAAATGGTGTTACGAGAGACTGGAGGGGCCACATATTGAGTTGTTTTTTGTTCTGAATGACCATCAGAGTAGAACGTTACTGCCAACATATGGCCGGTAGTTGTAGAATTATTTTCATAATTATGAATCAACACAGTGGTAGGAACGTAGGTACCGTTCATGATGTTACTAACGGCATTGAAATAAAGACCTCTCCCACTATCAAAATAATAATTCGGAATAGTGGTCGTACTATTGTTGCCACCTGTGTTGTTGCCACTTGTATTGTTACCGCCTGTGTTATCCTCGGTATCGTTACTACCACCTGTGCTATTATCCGTGGTGTTATTTCTTCCTGAAACCTCCCAAGTTTCAGACGTTGATAACGTATCACTGCTATCCATTTGAATAGGTGCGCTGTTCAATGTGTAAGAACAAATTTGCAACAACAAGATAATTGTCAAAATCAAAGTTGACTTTCGGCTCATAAATAAATTATGAATCCATTCTATATCAGTGTCTCGATTAGATCAAAAGTAGTATTCAAAATTTCAGTTTAATCGGATAAAAATCTGTATCCAATTTGACTGATTTTCACTCTTGTTCTCGGCGAATAACTGCTACGAAGCTAACTCCGATTGCTGCAAGAGTTCCAATTATACCAATCGACGGTAAGGCCCCATCGTCATCGTCATCTTCAACTTCATCGAGGCTGACTATTACATCAGCACTGATTATTGTAACATCATAAGTTGGGGACGACCCAGTTGTAGCCACCTGGCTGATTGCATTTATTACCGAATCAGCAGCTACACTTTGTCCATCTATTGAACCTGCAATAGCTTGGCCGAATACACTGTGAACGCCATCAAGCCAAGTCGCTGATTCAGAATCCATGATGAAGAACTGACTTCCACCTGTATTAGGACCTGAGTGAGCCATTGAAAGAGCACCATATTGGTGCAAATGGTCGGGACTAAATTCATCCGGTATGGAGTAATAATTTTCACTTGGACAATCATCTTCACTGATTTGTTGACCGCTACAGTAACCATGCCAAGAATATGCATAGCCGCCAGTACCATCACCGTTTTCGATATCTCCTCCTTGAATCATGAAAGTATCGATTATTCGGTGGAATATTACTCCATCATAATTTCCTGCTGCAGCGTGATCACGGAAATTCTCGCTATGAATTGGTGCAACATCTGAATACAATTCAAATTGCAGTGTTCCACAATGCTGATTCCCATTGGCATCAACCCAATTTAGGTAGAATATTACTTCTGTATTTTCTTCGCCATCAATATCTGCAAATATACATTCATCCATCTCTGTTTCTAAATCACAAACATCGCCAATACCATCGTTATCGATATCATTTTGATTGAAACTGAACACATTAGGACAATTGTCAACTATGTCATCGAACCCATCCCTGTCTGTATCATTCTCAAAGTTGTCAATAACATCTGTGTTGTTGTCACCAGTGTTATTGTCATCTGAATCAGTGTAATTAGTCACATCAAACGGGCACCAATCATCATTAGAAATCCATTCTCCATCACCATGGTAAAGTTCTGCTGTCAAGCAATAATCTGTACCCAGAGGTAAATCCCAAGTTGCACTAAACTCGTCACTAGAGAACGTTCTATTTGCTATCCAGGAATAAGTGGTAATGTTATCAATTGGATTCATATTACCTGATTCGCTTGAGATTGTGAAATCCATGAAGTATTCTTGGCCAAAAGTTGCGCAATTTATGAAGAATGTCATGGTGAAGAGATTGTCACCATCTGCATAATCAGAATTTAATGCCATTGTCAAATATGTCAAAACCCCTGTTGATGTATCACCTAAGCAATCTGAACTATTGTTTCCATCGGTGTTGTTTCCAGTTTCATTAACGGTTTGATTGTTAGGAATTCCAATCATAACAGAGTAATTTACCATATCCAATGTCGAATCACTACAATCTTGCATGTAGGAAGGGTATGACCCCACCGAAATTGGAAAATTATACACTGAGCATGCAGGTTGTAATGAATAATTGGCCAATGTTCCATTAGAGGTATTTTGATTGATTGAGATTTGCCAATTAACCATAGTTGAGGTATTCTCGTAGATCATGTATGCCATTGCACCTGGGTTTTGAGCACCTTCAGCGGGTGAAGATGTTGTTCCATCACCATCATACAATACTCCAGAGGGATAATGGATATCCCCCCCACAGGTGTTATTCAAACTAGCACTCAGATTGAATGACATCTCGCCGGGAAGATAATCATCTGAAACATTGTCCAGTTTGTAGCATGTATTGAGGTCAACTAAACCGAAAGGAATTGTCATAATATAGGAATAATTTTGACTTTCAGTACAGTTCACCGAGCAATTATCTATCGTAGGGTGTAGCTCAAATGTCACAATTGTGCCTTCAACGACTGTCGAATCTCTAGTTACTAACCAACTAACTGGGTAACTAGAATTATCATCAATCGCATATCGCCAATTTACATTATCTGAACTTACATTTATCCCTTGAGTATCATTCAATATCAATGTACTAGGATACATGATTCCTTCTGAACAATAATTAAACAAATCTGCTGTGATATTGAAGGAATCCTGAGGCGCTGCACTGTAATTATAATCATAAGAGACATTGTTAAACATCAAACATTCATTTAACGTATTATTTACAGTACCGCTGTTATTTCCACCTGTGTTGTTGCCACCTGTGTTATTGCCGGAGGTCATGTACTCAAGATTACCATTGGTGGCGTCACGATAGGTCACGTGCAGGTTATCATTGGAATCAATCGCTAATGAGGATTCATAGCCGACGGCACCTGTGCTGTCGAGCGAGACCGGTGTGCTCCAGGAAGAGCCATCATAGGTCATGTACTCAAGATTGCCATTGGTGAAGTCAAGATAGGTCACGTGCTGATTATCATTGGAATCTATCGCTAATGAGGAACTATAACCG
>Ga0308019_10002269_pt1 | contig 11072 bp, 10 predicted proteins | sample Neamet284_FD_203135 | JGI IMG/M metagenome (GOLD analysis project Ga0308019, IMG submission 203135) | Marine microbial communities from water near the shore, Antarctic Ocean - #284 | ecosystem: Environmental > Aquatic > Marine > Unclassified | place: Southern Ocean | collected 2014-10-01
ACCAATTACATTATTTTTAAATTTAAGAATTATGGCTGACATATCATCTGAACTTACTTTCAATTTACTAAATTTTCCAGTTACTGAAAATACTTCTTTCACATCACCTAATATCCAGTACAAATAATCTATTTCATGTATACATGTTAACACTATTCCTCCTCCTAAATCATCTCTTGCAGCATATCCTTTTCTATAATCTTCATATGGGTGCCAATCTGGTAAATAAGAACCACTTTCAGCACTCACTGCAATAATTTCACCAATTATGCCCTTTTCAACTATTTGTTTCATTTTCATAATACATGGATGAAAACGAAAATTACATCCCATCTGAGATATTATATTTTGTTTCTCTATAGTTTTTCTTAAAAGTTTAAGATCTTTTATAGAGTTTGATAGAGGTTTTTCAATAAATATATCTACACCATGTTTTGCTAATTCATTTGCAGCTTTCACATGTTTATTAGTTTCATTTGCAATAATCCCCATATCTGGTTTTTCTTTAATACATTCTAACATTGATTTAACAATTTTTATTTTTTTTATATTTGGATTTTTTATATTTTGTTTTGTACAAATAACTATCTCGATATTTTTAATATTTAACAAATTTTGAATATGCCTTTTTCCTATTGAACCATATCCTATGACAGCTATTTTCAAGTATTTGATAAAATATTCTATAGAATATTAAATTATTGTAATTTACTGCTTCGAAATATTTTAGTATATGAGGCATTTTTTACTATTTATGAATATTGATATTTTTATTCCTGCAAGATTAGATAGTTCAAGATTACCCAAAAAACATTTAAAAAAAATCAACAATATTCCAATAATTGAATTACTTGTACAACGATTAAAAAAAGTAAAAAATGTTAGAAATATTATTGTATGTACGACTACTAAAAAATCTGATGATGAATTAGTAAAATTTTTAGCCAAAAAAAAAATATTATATTTTAGGGGAGATGATACCGATATTTTAAAAAGATTTTATGATGCTGCACAAAAATTTCAAACTGATATTATTGTTGATGTAGAAGGCGATAAACTATATACCGAACCATTTTTTGTTAGTAAGATTATTTCTGAAATGAAAAATAATGATTATGATTTTATTATTGGAAACGATTCAACAAAAATATTTAATCCAAGTGATCATCTAATTCATGGAATTATACCTGCAGGAATTAAAGTTTCTAGTATAAAAAAAGTATCTAAATTAAAAAATGAATCCAATAAAGAAACTGGATATAAAGAAATTTTTATAAACAGTAAAAATATAAAAAAGAATTTTTTTGTATTTAATTCTAAGTTAGAAGTGCCATCTAGTTTAAGATTAACAATTGATTATCCTGAAGATTTACATTTTGCAAGAAAACTTTTTTCTATTCTTAAGGAAGATTTTACACACAAAGATATTTTAAAAATTATAAAAGATAATCCTGACTTACTTAAAAAAATAGAAAAAATTAACAAAAAATGGTTAAAAAATTATAATCATGAAATGAATAATGTTTAAGTAATATGTTTTGATTTTGTATAATAAATTAGTGATAAATATAATTGGTGATAATTTTTTTTTTTAAATAAATATCCATTAAATCTTTAAAATTTTAAGATAAATGTATCAAAATTCTTATTCTTCATATTAAAATATTCTTTTATGAAAGATAGAATTTTAATTTATCAAGACTACACACTGCATAATTTTGGTCTTGCACGGATGTTACAAGAAAAGCATGATTGTGATCTTTTTGCAATATTTGACGTAACTGATAATATGAATAAATTTTTTCAAAAACAAAAAATAGTTAATTATAATCAATCGTGGTTTTTATATGATTATATAAAAAAATCCCAAAAACCTGATTTAGAATATTTATCACAATTTGAAAAAAAATATGGGATTGAGTTGTGGAAATTAGCAAATAATGATAGAATTTTTTTCAAATATAATACATATTATAATTTTTCTGAAAATGAAATATTATCAATCTTAGAACAACAATGTAAATTCTTTGAAAATATTATAGAAACAATAAAACCTGATTTTGTTATTTTCCCACTTACTAATAGTGGGAGAATGGAAATTTTTTATGAAATGTGTTTAAAATTAGGGATTAAAATTCTAATGCTTAATGCTACAAGATTTGGTGGTATGGTTTTCATAAATGAAGAAGCTGAAAAAATAGATTATTTTGAAAAAGAAATTCATGAAAAAGAAATTCATGAAAATGTAAAAAGTAGATCATTAAATAATTTGAGAGATATTTTGTATAAGGTTCATTCATTTGATTCCTCCATACAATTTTCCTCACAATTTTTAAAATCAAAAAAAATGGCACTTAAGGCTGGAATCCAATTTTTTTTGTTTTCTAAAAATAGTAACTTAAAAACTCATTATACCTATTATGGAAGGCATAAAATTAAAATCTTTTTTATCACTATTTTTTGGTCCTTAAAAAAAAGATATCGATTATATTTAATAAACAAAAATTTATCTCGAACAATAGATGACGAAAAATTTATTTTTTTCCCATTGATAACAGAACCTGAAAGAGGTTTACTTATTGCGGCACCATTTCATACTAATTTAATTGAATTAGTTACTCATGTAGTGAAATCTTTGCCTATAGGTTACAAATTATATGTAAAAGATCATCAAGCAATGGATAATAGAGATTGGAGATCTTTTTCATTTTATAAAGAAATAATGAATTTACCTAATGTTAAAATGCTTCATCACACTGTTCATCCAAAAAATCTTTTACCAAAATGTTCTATGGTGATTACTGTTGGGGGAACAGCAGGATTTGAAGCAGCATTTTATGAAAAACCTACAATCACTTTTGTTGATGCCTTGTATTCTTCTTTGAAATCTGTTGAAATTTTAAACGATCTAAAAGAACTTCCACAATTAATTCAAAAACAATTAAATATAAAATTTGATCTTAATGATTTAAATAATTTTGTATCTGTTTTAGAGAAAAATTCTTTTGCTTTTGATTGGTCTGGATTTGATAGTTTAGCACATCATATTTTATTTTATGATGGATTTCTTTCTGATGTTGAAATTAATGAAAAACAGATGAATAAATTATTAGATGCATATTCAACACAACTTGAAACTTTAGCTAATGAACACATTAAAAAAATAATTCAACATAAAAAATATCAATCTTAATTTTTGAGAAATTATTACAATAGGTTAGTAGATAACATAGAGGAATTTTTTGATTGTAAACTATACATAAAAAGTATGATGAGTTAAAAAATGTCGTATTTGAAAATTATAACAAGAATAAATGAAAAAATAGTCATATTATACAATTTAAATTTAAAATATCGCCCATATTTTATATACTTGGGCAATTAAATTTGAATAAATGCCTGCAAAGAAAAAAGATTTAAAATTACTTTTTGTAAATGTATGTTTAAGGCCCGGTGGCTTTACCAAGTTTCTACCCATGGGATTAAGTTCAGTGATGACTTATTTCCAGAAAAAAAATTATAAATTTACATTATTGGATATTGATATCAATGAATATGACGATGTCTATGTTGAAAATTATATAAAGGAAAATAAGTTTGATTTTATCCTTTATGGGACTATTGTAACTCATTACAAATGGGTAAAGTGGTTTACAAATATGATTAAAAAATACCAACCAGAAACAAATATTATTGTCGGTAATTCTGTAGCTGGTTCAATTCCCGAAGTATTTTTAAAAAATACTAAAGCAGATATTGTTGTTACTGGAGAAGGTGAAATTTCTGCATATGAATCCGTTGAAGCAATTCGTTTAGGAAAGGATTTTGAAACAGTTCCGGGAATATCTTTTACAAATAATCAAGGTGAAGTTGTCAATAATCCTGCAAGAGTTGCAATTAATATTAATGAATTACCTCAAGTTGATTTTAGTTTCTTTGATGTTGAAAGTTATATTAAAAAAGCAGAAACAATGCCCGATAAAGATAATGATCCTGTAGCAATGCGTTCATTACCAGTTATTACTGCTAGAGGATGCGCATTCAAATGTACATTTTGTCATTATGTTTTTTGGAATGATCCGTATAGAAATAGATCTCCTGAATTAATTCTTGCAGAAATTAAAGATAGAATGCAACAGTATAATGTAAATTATATTCACTTTTGGGATGATCTTAGTTTTGCATCAGCAATTCAGGCTGAAAAATTCTGTGACGCAGTAATAAAATCAGGGTTAAAATTTAAATGGATGGCAACCATTAGAGTGGATTTATTTGCTAGAGCAAGATTATCTGATGAAGATGCATTGAGGGTTGCAACAAAAATGAAAGACTGTGGATGTTATTCTGCAGGATTTGCATTAGAATCTGGTAATAAAGAAATTTTAGAAATGATGAATAAGAAAATTGAGGTTGATGATTTTTACAAAACCGTCTACACTTTAAGGAAAGTTGGAATAATTGCTCAAACTAGTATTGTTTTTGGTTATCCCCAAGAAAATGAAGAAACAATTAAACAAACTTTTGATCAATGTTTCAAAGCTGGATTATATCCAAGTATTGGATTTCTATTACCATTACCTTATACTGTAATGTATGATTATGCAAAAGCAAATGGTTTCATTACAGATGAGGATGCATATCTAGAATCCATTACTGAAAGACAAGATATTTGTGTTAATATGACTAAGTTATCTAATGAAAAAATAATGCATGAAATTGAAGTTGGTGCTGAAAGATTAAACCAATTATTAAAAATAGGATTGAAAAAGGGTTCATATATTAAAACTAAAGGATATCAAAGCCAAAAAGTCACTAAAACACTCGAAGTACCACAAGAACAAAATATTTCCAGTCTTGGTAATAAAGCCACAGATAATCCTAAAAAACTGAAACGTAATAGAAATGATGTCAGTTTCAATTATTCTCAAACTAAATTTGAGTATGAAGATAATAGTTAATAGAAAAAATTATTTAGAATCCAATTTATAAAATTTAAATTTATACTATTTATTTTGAAACAAATGTGGGATATCTTTTATAAGTATTTTTTTAATTTCTTCTTTATCTAGTAATTTTACACTATCTGATGAATATTCTTTTTTTAAGTTACATTTTTTAAGTTTTGAAGTTCCTTGTAATTTTTCTTGCAATATGACATAATCATCTTCATCTTCAAATGTATTTCTTATTTCCTCGTTACTGATTAAGGATTCATGAAATTTTTCACCTGGTCTAACAGAAATTATTTCAGTTTTTACATCTTTTTTTAACACTTCTAAAATTGCATTTTTTAAAACTTCTAAAGAATATGCTTTCAATTTAGGTATGAACACCTCCCCACCATTTCCTTTTTTTAATGATCTTATGATGAAATCTAAAGCTTGACTCATAGTAATATTGAATCTTGTCATAGTTGGATCTGTTATGGTGATATTTTTACCTAATTCTATTTGTTTTACTAATGTTGGTACCACCGAACCACTACTTCCTAATACATTACCATATCTGATAGCAATAAATTTTGTCCTATGACGTTTTGGATTTGTATGATTACTAGCTGTAACAAATAATTTTTCCATTAATAATTTAGTTGCACCATATGTGTTAAGTGGAGAAACTGCTTTGTCTGTTCCCACACAAATAGCAGTTTCAACATTTTCATGAAGACAAGCATCAATAACATTCTGAGATCCTAAAACATTTGTTTTAATAGCTTCAAATGGATTGTATTCAATTATTGGAACATGTTTTAATGCAGCAGCATGAAAAACTATGTCCACATCTTCCATAGCTTTGATTAATCTTGGTAAATCTCTTACATCTCCAATAAAATAACGTAGTCTACTATCATTCATTTCTGATTGCATTGTGATTTGACTATTTTCATTTCTGCTAAAAATTCTAACAATATCTACATCTAACTCTAATAATCTTTTAGCTAGTGCCTTACCTAGAGAACCCGTTCCTCCTGTAATTAGAATTTTTTTACCCTTGAGCATATGCATTGATCTTTAATTGGGTAAAATAAGCTTACGATAAATTTTTCATTTTGATGAACTCATTAACAATCATACAAATCATTTACTGCATGAATTATTTTATCAATCTCCAAATTTGTTAAATTTGGATGTGTTGGAATGGAAACAATTTGATTGGCAACTTGTTCTGTTATGGGAAGTTTAATTTTACTTTTATAAAGTGACATTTTATGAACTGGTTTGTAATGAATTCCTGTTTCTATTCCTTTTTCATACATTTTTTTCATAAATTTTTCTCTATTATTGACTCTAATCCAATAAAAATGATAAACACAATCTTCTGAATAAGGCATTTTATTAGTCATTTTTAATTTTGAAGAATATTTTCTTGCAACACTTCTTCTCTTTTTATTTGCAACATCAAGTTTTTTTAATTGAACTAATCCAATTGCTGCAGAAATTTCATTCATATAATAATTCCAGCCTAATCTTTTAATATCATATTGAAAATTTTTCCTGCTTTCAATACCACACCATCTTAATGATTGAAGAATATTTTTTGATTTTTTTACATCTTTATTATTGATACAAATTGCTCCCCCAGTAGGCATGGCAAGATTTTTCACTGGATGAAAACTAAAACACACTGCATCTACGTGAGAACCAATTCTTTTTCCATTATACATTGCTCCTGCTGAATGAGCAGCATCTTCAATAACTGGAATTCCATTTTTTTCTGCTATTTTTTTTATTTCTTTAATATTTGCAGGCATTCCTGCAAAATCTACAATTATTATGGCTCCCGTTTTCTTTGTAATTTTCTTTTTTATGTCTATAATATCTATACACAGATTTTTAGAATCAACATCAACAAAAATTGGTTTTCCTTTATTATACAAAATTGAATTTGCAGTAGTAACAAATGTCAGAGATGGTACTAACACTTCTTTATTTTGTATATTAAATAATGACAATGCTAGATGAAGTGCTGCAGTTCCACTATTTACTGCGATACAATTTTTGCTTTTAGTATATTTTAAAAATGAATCTTCGAATTTTTTTACGTTATTTGTTCCACTCCCTGATGCCCAAAATTTGCTTTGAATAACTTTAGTCGTGGCTTTAGCCTCTTCTTTGGAGATATATGGATCAAATAATTTTATCAAGTGTTTTTTTTTATTTTGAATCACGTAAAAAGATATCGTGAACTTTTTAATTGAGTTTTATCTGAATTAATTATGTATACTGCAATAGTTCAAGCAAGAATGGGTTCTACACGATTACCTGGAAAAATAATGATGTCCGTTAGAAACAAACCTTTACTACATTATCATATTAACCAGGTATTACAATCAAAAAAAATAGACAAGTTAATTATTGCAACTACAAATTTGCCTCAAGATGATGAAATTGTTAAATTTGTCAATTTGTGTGGAATTGAAGTTTTTAGAGGCAATGAAGATGATGTTTTAGATAGGTATTTTCATTGTGCAAAAGAATTGAAATTAGATGTTATTATTAGAATAACTTCTGATTGCCCATTAATTGATCCAGAAATTATAGATAAATGTGTTAAAAAATTTGAAAATGAAAATTTTGATTATTTAAGTAATGTCCATAAAAAAATTAACGGTAATTGGATTTATGATCCCTGTGGATTTCCATCTGGATTTGCAGTTGAAGTATTTACTTTTAATGCATTAGAAAATGCTTGGAAAAATGCAAAAAAATTATCTGACAGAGAACATGTTACACAGTACATACTTGATAACCCAAAAAAATTTAAAATTGCTGGTTTAGAAAATCAAGAAAATTTTTCTGATTTAAGACTTACACTTGATTATCAAGTTGATTTTGATCTAATAAAGATTATAATTGAAAAATTTCCAATCAATGAAATTTTCACGTTAAAAAAACTTGTTTCATTTTTTAAGAATTATCCTGAATTAAAAGAAATTAATGCTAATATCCCTTTTAATGATGGCTACTTAAAATCACTAATTAAAGATAATTCTAATCATATTGATAATATGTCTAAATCATTAAAATGACAACTGTTTCAATTCGCCAACCTGGATACCTTCCTTTTATGGGATTTTTCAAAAAAATTCAATCATCTGATATTTTTGTAGAGTTAGATGATGTTGCATATACTAGAAGTGATTTTGATAATAGAAATAAAATTAGAACTTCTGATGGATTTATGTTCTTAACCGTTCCAGTATTAAACAAATTTAATCAAAAATTACATGAAGTAAAAATCATGAATAATGAAAATTGGAATTATAAACATGTAAAAACAATACAAAATAATTACCACAAAACTCCTTATTTTGAAAAATACTCTGAATATATTGAAAAGATAATAATGAATCCATGGAAAAAATTATTGGATCTTAATTTATCTCTCATTGAATATATCTACAATGAATTAAAATTAGAAACAAAAATTATTAAATCATCTGATCTCAAAATTGATTCAATTGGTTCTGAAAAACTCTTAGAAATTTGTAAAAAATTAAGTGCAACTACCTATGTATCGGGTGAACTTGGAAAAAATTATTTAAATGAAAAAATTTTTCACGATGCAGGTATAAAAATAATTTATGAAAAATTTCAACACCCCGTTTATACACAACAACATGAAGGATTCATACCAAATTTATCCATACTAGATCTATTGTTTAATGAAGGAAATAATGCAATTAATATTTTAAAAAAATGTAAAAATTATTAACATTTTATTCATCAATAATTCTAATTATCTCAAATGATTCAGCATAGTTTTTTCCACAAAAAGATCCCCATTTTTTACCCGTGATTTCAATATTCTCTATTGATCTGGGATGAGGAAATTTTTTTAATTCATTTCTATATGCTTTCATTGCACGTATTTTTTTTGACATATATTTTGAAATATTGACAAAATAATTTGGACTAAAAGATCCCGGATAATTCCATTCCATCGAAGAAATTACACCAAATGAAAATAATTTAGGGTTTTTTTTATGTATGGGCCTACAAGCTGTTAAACATGATTCATATACTATTTTGTGGTCTATGTTCAAATCTCCATAATGATTAGTATAAACGATATCTGGATTTGTTTTTTCAATTTGGTTCTCAATGACTTTAATAATTTTTAGTCTCGGAATTGAATCTAATTCGTTATCAGGAAAATTCTCGAAAGTAGAATCAGTGATACCTAAAATTTTGTTTGATTTTAATGCATCCATTTTTAATTTTTTAATTTCTTGATCTAGGGAACTCTGATCTTTACTACTAATATCATATGATGATTTATTTGAGTAACCTGGATTTCTTCTAGAAGCAATACCTGTTGTTAGATAAAGTATACTAATTTTATCCCCATTTGATGAATGTTTTACAATAGTTCCACCCATTCCTAAAACTTCATCATCAGGATGTGCTACAACAATAAGAATATTCATTACCATACTACTTAAAATAATTTAATTAATCCTTTCTATTTACAGATTTATTTTTATAGTAACCTTCTTTGATTTTCATTGGATTTCCACTTACTAATGAAAAAGGTGGGATTTTAATTCCATCAACAATTGTTCCTGCTGCAATTACCGTATGATGTCCAATTTGTGCACCACCTTTGATTAGGCAATGTGAACCTACGAATACATTATTTTTTAGAATAATTTCTTTACGCTCAATATCTTTATTGTCATCTAAACATTTCTTATGTGAATCGGCAGAATTAATGGATACGAAAGATGCTATGTCGCAATTATCTCCAATTTCTATTTTTGAATTTTTTGCATTAATTTCTGAAAAAAATCCAATATTAACATTATTCCCAATTATGGGTTTACCTGCAATTTTTACAAATGGGTGAAATTTATTATTTTCAAAATTAGTACATTGTTCAAATAATTCTTTAAATTTATCAATATCCACTACAAATAATCTCCTGTCTTTAGTAATTCGTTTTTAATTAAATCTCTTGTTGTTTTTTTACCTATAATTTCTTCAAATAATTTTGGAGGTAAACCGTTTCCAGGACGTTTAATGCCTATATTTTGTAAATCTAGAATACCATCTTTTTTAATATCTGTTAATGCAACAATGCTTCTTCTTGCTAATTTTTTCATTTTTTGTTCAGCATTAGTAGGTTTAAGATCTCCACTTCCCATCATCAAATATGATTTTTTAATACTATCAATCCAATTTTTTAAACTTTCTTGATTTTCAGAAAACCAATGATCTGGACCTGGAAGATTTTGATCTAACGTAAAATGTTTTTCAAAAATACATGCACCAAACGAAACTGCTAATGATGAAGCTAAACTTCCTTGTGTATGATCAGAAAAACCTAATGGAATATTTGGAAATGTATTTTCTAGTGTTTTTAGCTTTAGTATGTTTGTATCTTTTACGGGAGTTGGGTATTGAGATGTAGTATGAAGTAAAATAGTAGGATAACCATCAAATGCTCCAACTATATTTAATGATGTAGAAATTTCTGAAAGATTTGCCATGCCACAGGAAAGAAGAAGTGGTAATCCTGTAGAAGAATATTCTTTGATTAATGGTAAATTTGTAAAATCATCTGAACCAACTTTAATTGCAGTAATTCCTAAATTTAATAGTAAATCTAAATCTGTTTTATTTTGAGGAGTTGATAGAAACAATATTTTTTCATCATCACATTGTTTTTTAATTTTCCCCCAATCTTCTTTATCTAATTCACATCGTTTGAACATATCATACATGGATTCTGTAACTTTCTTCCCTTGTGATTTGTAAGTATATTTTTGATTATGATCCGAAATTAATTCTGATGCTTTGAATGTTTGAAATTTTATTGCATGAGCTCCAGATATTTTTGCAACACCTATCATCTTTAATGCATTTTTTATATCTCCATTATGATTAATTCCTGCCTCAGCTATCGTAAATGGAGGTTTACCTTTAGCAATTATATGGTTGTTTAATTTAATTTGTTTCATATTTTTTCATTTAATTTACTGTTTGAAATATTTTGCTTACTGTTCTTTTAACTCCTTCTCCGTCCACTAGTAGTAAACATTTTTTTGAAATTTTACTCAGTTTTTTTGA
>Ga0308019_10002270_pt1 | contig 11069 bp, 9 predicted proteins | sample Neamet284_FD_203135 | JGI IMG/M metagenome (GOLD analysis project Ga0308019, IMG submission 203135) | Marine microbial communities from water near the shore, Antarctic Ocean - #284 | ecosystem: Environmental > Aquatic > Marine > Unclassified | place: Southern Ocean | collected 2014-10-01
CTTGATGAAATATACCATCTGATTTTTTTAATATTTTTTTAAGTTGATCAAAATTTCGTATATCTACTTTATGAAATTCAACATCTAGAGAAGAAATCCTTTCAATTTCCCCCCTACATAGATTATCAATTACAATTGGTGTGTGATTTTGTTTGAGGAGTTGTTTTACTATATTATTACCAATAAATCCTGCCCCCCCTGTAACAACAAATTTCATAAATTAATTAAAATTATTCACTGTTTAAGTTTTGATTATTTAAGCAAGAATAAATAAACAAGTAAATTCTATAAATTTTGTATTAGAGAATAAAATGGAACAAAATAAAAAAATTATGCAATTAAATGAATTTGAACTTATCGAGTCTATCCAATCTGGAAATATTTCTATTTGTGTAATTGGTATTGGTAGAATAGGATTACCAACTGCATTATCTTTTGCAAATTCAGGTTTATTTACAATTGGTGTGGACATAAATTCTAAATTAGTAGAAATGATTAATTCTAAAATATTCCCTCTTAAAGATGAGCCTGGATATGATGTAATTTTTGATAAAGTAATAAATCAAAAATTTTATGCATCAACTAAAATTCGGGATGTTGTTCCTAATTCTGATGTTATTGTTTTATCTTTACCTACACCTATGGATGAAAATAATATACCTGACTATTCTGCACTACTATCTGTTGGAAAACAACTAGGTGAATTATTGACTAAAGATTCTGTAGTTATTATTGAGAGTACTGTTGAACCTGGTTTCATTGAAAATGAATTTATTAATAGTATTGAAAATTCAGAAAGAAAACTTGTAGCTGGAAAAGATTTTGCAATAGGTGTTTGTCCAGAAACTGCAAATCCTGGTCAAATCATGAATGATTTTGAAAAACTCCCTAGATTAGTTGGAGCAATAGATGATCATACAAGTAATGTAATTATGAAAATTTACAAACATGTTTTTACAGTTGATCTTATTTCTATGCCTAATTGTAAGACTGCAAATGCAGTTAAATTAACTACAAATGTTTTTAGAGATCTTAATATTGCATTTGTAAATGAATTAGCCATATTATTTGAAAAAGTTGGAATTGATATAATGACTGTTTTAGAAGCTGCAAAATCAAAATATAATTTTCAAGTACACTATGCTGGTCCTGGAGTTGGTGGTCCTTGTTTACCTGTTAATTCTTACCAGATGATTAATTTAGCTAAAAAAATGGGTCTTAATACATTAAAATCTGTTGAAACAGCAAGAATTATCAATGAAAGTATGCCTGATCATGTGATCGATTTGTTACATGATGCATTTATTGAATCTGGTAAGTCTTTAGAAAATGCAAATGTGCTAATTTTAGGAATTTCCTATAAACCTGATGTTAAAGATATTCAAATTACTCCTGCTGAAGTAATTATAAAAAAATTAAAATTTTTAAAAATAAATGTTCTAATTTATGATCCTTATTTTAAATCTACAAGTGTTTTTAATTTACAAACAGAATCTAATTTAATTGAAGCATTACAGAAAGCTGATGCATTAATTATTGTTACTGCTCATAAAGAATTTCATAACCTTGATCCAATTTTTCTAAAATCTAAAATGAAAAGTCCAATTGTAATAGATTCTAAATGTATTATTAATTATAAAACTGTAAAAAATTCTGGATTAATATATCGAGGACTTGGAAGAGGAAAAATTTAATCAAAAAAATATTTCTAATTTAATTAGAAATATTCTAACTTTACGTTATGATCCGTCCCAAAAAACTAAGTTACCTATTTTAAAATCTACTGACTTTATAGATTTAAAAAATTATGATCTTAATTTTATTGAAAATACCTTAAAAAATTCAATTCAAACTAAACTTGAATCTACAAAAAATCTAACAATATCTCTTAGTGGGGGTATAGATTCTACACTTGTTTTGGGTCTTATTCGTAAAACATTACCTGATCTAAAAATAAATGCCATTTCCATAAAATTTGCTCATAGTACAGATGAGACTCCTATAGCAAAAAAAATAGCTAATTTTTTTGAAACTGAACATGAAATTATTTCTTTAGATAATTATCTTTTAGAATTACCTGCGGCAATCAGTATTATTGGATTACCTTTTTGGGATATTCATTGGTATTACATAGCAAAAAATGCTAAAAATAAATCAAATTTTCTTGCATCTGGAGATGGTGGTGATGAATTATTTGGTGGTTACACATTTCGATATTCTAAATTTTTATCATTAATTAAATCTGATTCTACTCCTTTAGAGAAGATAAAAGCATATTTGTCATGTCATGAACGTGATTGGGTACCTAATCAAGAAAAAATTTTTAATTCAAAAACCAATTTTTCATGGAAATCAACTCATTCAATTTTCCAGACTTTTTTTGATAATACTTTATCACCCATTAATCAGGTCTTTTTAGCAGATTATAATGGAAAATTACCCTATAATTTTTCTGTAATTAGTAATAAAATAAACCAATTTTTTGATCTTAAACCTGTAACACCTATTCTTGAACCTGAATTAATTTCATATGCTTCACATCTCTCTCCTGAATTAAAATATAATTCACATGAAAATATAGGTAAACTGCCATTACGAAAATTATTAACAAAATATCAATGTGATTCATTAGTATCCAAAGAAAAACTTGGTTTTTCAGTAAATACAATCAATCTTTGGAATTCAATTGGAAGAGAACTTTGTATTTCATATCTTGATAATGCAAGAATCATTGAAGATGGTTGGATAAACAAAGAATGGATTTCTTCTCATATTACAAAACCTGATCTTAATGTTAGATATGTAAATAAATTTTTGGGATTACTTTCTCTTGAAATTTGGTATAGATTATTTATTACTAAAGAAATGAATTCAAAAACAAAACTTTCATAATATTTTATTTTAAATTATATTTTTCTAAAATTTCTAAAAACTCTTTTGCAATTATATTCCAACTAAAATTATCTTCAATAAATTTTCTTCCTGCTTCTCCCATGGTTTTTCTTTTTTGATTATTATTAATCAAAAGTGATAATTTTTCAATCCAACCATCTACATCACCTTTTTCTACTAAAAATCCAGTTTCATTATCTTTCATAATTTCTGGTATTCCACCTACATTTGTTGCAACAACTGGTTTTTTCATTAATTGTGCTTCTTGTAGTGTTAATGGAGACATGTCAATCCCACTAACTAGTGCATATACATCAATTTCCGTTAGGTATTCTCTAATTTTATTTGGGTATTCTAAGTTTCCAAGCCATTTAAAATTATCATATTTTTCTAACTCTGTTAGAATTTTTTCACGATATGGTCCATCACCTGCCCAATAGAACATTACATCAGGCATTTTTTCTAATACATCTTTTAAAATTAACATTTCTTGTGTTTTTCCCCAAATTGTTGCCCCTTGTACTAAACCAACACATGGATGTTTGAGATTCATTCCTTTTGCTGGATACCATCTTGAAGCATCAATTCCTGAAGATATTACACCTGTTTTTTTATCTGGATAATGTTGCTTGACAATTTTTTCTAGATATTTACAAATTGGAATAATTAACGTTGATTTTTGGAATGTGTATGTAGCCATATCTGTCCATTTTTGTAATATAATTTTTTTAAAAAATGAATTGTATGTAGTTTCTTTTGCCCATTTTGTTTCTTCCCAAATATTTCCTCTTAAATGAATTATTAATGGAATTAAACTATTTGAAGCAATTTGTGCAAAATGCCTTTGTCGATCTACTAGAATCACATCTGGTTTAAAATCAGAAATTAAATGCTTAAATTTATTTTTAGTTTGAAACCAATCACTAATTTTTCTACTGGGAAATCCAGTATAGATTTCAGTATCACTCACTATTTTAGTTTCAACCCCCAATTCTTCTAATGCCCTTGAAAACTCTTCTAAGTGAAATTTCTTTGAGGGTGAGCCTCCTATTAATAACTTCATTATAATACTAATTTTACTTTATTTTGATTATGATTAACTTTACTGTCAATTCCTCATAATTTTATAACTAATAATTTAATAAATCAACTTTTTTGAATTAATTATTGAAAGCAATTCTATTAGAGTACCTTATTTGCCCATCTTGTAATGGTAATTTTACATTTAAAATCAAGAAAAAAAGTAAAAATGAGATTATTGAAGGTAAATTTTCCTGTAAAAAGTGTAAAGAGACTTTTCCCTTGACAAAGGGAATTCCTAGATTTGTCAAGGATAACGATAAAGATTTTATCAAAACTGAAGATTCTTTTTCAGCAAAATGGAGAAAACATCATTCAAATCACCAAGCAAAAGATTGGATAGATTTTCAGAAACAATGGTTTTTTGATAGATTTGGATGGAAAACAATTAAAAAATTTACAAATTTTATGAAAACAAAAAAATTTGTATTAGAAGCAGGTACTGGAATTGGAAATACAGCAGATCTATTATCAATTAATTCATCTTCAACTGTTTTTGCAATAGATGCTAGTGAAAGTATTGATTTTGCATTTAAAAAATATGGTAAAAAATCAAATCTTCATTTCCTTCAAGCAGATCTTAGAAAATTACCATTTAAAAAAAAATTCTTTGATTATATTTTATCTGATCAAGTATTACATCATACAAAAAATACTAAAACTTCTTTCAAATACTTAACAAAATTTCTTAAGACAGATGGATTAATCTCAATTTATGTTTATAATAAGAAAGCACCTGTTCGTGAATTTTCTGATGATCATATTCGAGAAACAACTGTAAACATGTCTTTTGATGATTGCATGAAATTTTCTAAAGATATGGCGATTTTAGGAAAAAGTTTATCAAAATTAAACAAAAAAATTACTATTCCTAAAGATATCCCTGTTCTTGGAATTAAATCTGGAACTTATGATGTTCAAAGATTCATCTACTGGCATTTTTTAAAATGTTTTTGGGATCCTTCTGATAACTTAGAAAGAAGTGTAGGGGTAAATTTTGATTGGTATTCACCAAAATTTGCATATAGACATACCCCGGACGAAGTAAAAACCTGGTATGTTGATACTAAAACAAAAATAGTACATTTTAAGGAAATTGAAAGTGGAATTAGTGTAACCGGTAAAAAATAAATATTTTACTTTAAATTAAATAACTGACTTCTATTTTGAATATAGATAATAATTAAAAATTAATTTATGTTTTATTTATGGGGAGTGAATGGCGTTCTCGAATTCTTTTAAGTGAAATATTTTTGATGGCAAAATACTAACTCATAATTTTATATTAATTCCTTTTTCATATCTAACATAAATTTTTTAGCAATTTCTACCCATGAAAAATTATCTTTAACAAACTGATATCCTTTTTCTCCCATCTCATTTGCTTTATTTTTATTTTCTAAAATTTGTGAAATTTTCTTAATGATTTCTTTAGTATTACCTTGATCAACCAAAAATCCACTTCTTTCATTTATTATTGATTCTGATACTCCTCCTACATCTGTTGCAATAATTGGCTTTTTCATCAATCCAGCTTCCAATAATGTGTGTGGTGACATATCTTGCCCTGAAATGAGGGCATACACATCTATTTCTGTCAAAAATTCTTGAACTTCTTGAGGATATTCTAATGATCCTAGCCATTCAAAATTATCAAATTTATTTAATTTTTGTAAAATCTTATCTCTGTATTGCCCATCCCCTGCCCAGTAAAACATAACGTCTGGTTTTGCTTTTAATACTTCAGAAAGTATAAGCATTTCTTGAGCCTTTCCCCAAATTGTTGCCCCTTGTAATAATCCTACACAAGGATGTTTTAGATTTTTTCCTTTAACTGATTCCCATTCCGATAAATTAATTCCTTGATACATCACTGATGTTTTTTTATCAGGATACCTTTCATTGACAATTTTTTCTAAATAATTACAAATAGGAAAAATTATTTTGGACTCTTTAAAACATTTTTCAGCCATTCTCCATTTCATATATATTTTAATTTTTTCCTTAATTGATTTACAATTTTTTTTTGCAAAATCTGCTTCACTCCAAAAATCTCCTAATAAAAAAAATATCAAAGGAATTTTTGATTTTATAACTAATGATGCAAATTGAGATACCCTTTCTACTAAAATAAAATCTGGTTTAAATTCTTCTATTATATTTTTAAATTTATCTGGAGTTATAATATATTTAGAATATTTTGCTATTAATCCATCGTCGTTAAAAATATCTAGATCTCCAATAATTTTACATTCCACACCTAATTTATTTAATTCTGTACAAAATTCATCTAAATTAGATGCTCTTGATTTATCTTCAGCAATTAACAATTTCATTTTCTTTTCATCTCACCAATAATAGAATTGAAAAGATTCTTTGTTTTTAAATCTGTAAAATATGTGATTATCAGATATCCAATTCCCGAAACAATAACATAAACAAGAAGATTTGGTAAAAATACAAAAATTGTTTCTGTATATATCAAATACTTTTGATAAATAATAAAAGTTGAACCAAAGACAACTATTGATACGATTGTATAATTAAAAATATTTTTGATTTCTAATTTTAATTTAATGTCTTTTTTGATTAGTTTGTATTTGTAAAGTGTAAATGGTATTCTTATAATCATAGCAAGAATTGCCCAAAATACTATCAATTCTATTTCTGAAACTAATGGCATTAAAATTATGAATCCTATCACTAACATTACAATGTAAATGCTTTGCTGAATAACTTCAAGAGATGGCATAAAAAATAACTTGCTTTTAATAAATTCTTTAAATGTTGCATTTTCAAATCTATCTACATCCTCGTTCCCGTATATGATCATTTCAATTACAGCTCCTACAGTGTTAAAAAATATGGCCACTGAAAGAAATGATAACGCAATATGTGCTTCTGCATAATTTGGATTTAAAACAAATAAAGCTGGTTTAGCAAAAGTAATAATTAATATGGTTAATGGAATACTGAAATAAAAAAACTGCGTAAAATTTTTTTGAATATACTTTGTTCCACTCCCTTCTAATAATTTTGGATAAATAGCTCTTGTAATTAATGCTGAATGGGAAATTACTGTAGAAATTGCAAATGATGCAGACCAGAACGCCACTCCCATTATAGAACCTGTAATTAATGTAAAAATAATTACGTCGAGACGAAAAATTATCCCTGAAAATGATGGGTATAATGAAAGCCAAAATAATTTAAACCATTTTATTGTAAATTCTTTTTTGAAAATACCTTTAATTTTTTCTTTAGTGTATATGCTTAACATAACATTTGCAACTGTTTGTGTAATTACTACTGAAAAAATTAATCCTGCAACTCCCCATTCTAAGAAATAAACAAAAAGTAGCGTTAAAGGAATTTGTGTGATTGATTGTACGATTAATGCATAACTCATTGTATGAGGTTTCCAACTAAGATTGATGGCTGATAGAGTTCCATTTACATATCTTAAAGGAATTAGTATAGATGCAAGAAGAATGATAGTTAAATCAATATTTGACTGAATTCCAACAATATAACTAAAAATAATGTAAATCCCTATCCCGCCTACTGATAAAAAACTACTTGTTACAATACCTGTTTTTCCAGATTCTTTTTTCCTAGCAATCTCTCTCGCAATCCAATATCCGATTAGGGGTTCAACAGCCACTGCATAAACCAACATACTACTGATTATACCCCATGTTCCGTATTCTTCAGGCGTTAATGTTCTAGTAATGATTAATGTAAAAATCATAGTTGTGAACATTGCTGCTAAGCCAAAAATTAGGGCTATCAATCCGGTATATGTTACTCTAACGTTTGACAATTCTATAATTTTATTATCTTTCTATTTACGTTTACCATTATACAAAATTACAGATAAAATCAACTTTTTTTTTATCTTAAAAATCCATCTTTCACTTTAAATTAAATAACTGACTTCTATTTTGAATGTAGATAATGAATAAAAAAATTAATGTAGCTTTTATTTATAGAGAATGCCCATCGTTAGGTTCAGGATATTTTTTTACATCACTACATAATTTTTTTATGAATGCTTTAAAGCGAAATGACAGATTATCTGTCACTTATTTTCAATCTAAAGAAGTTTTTGATGCTACTGGTTTTGATGAAAATTTTGATGCTATTATATTAGCTGCAAATCAGAATGTTACTGGAGAAGGTGTACCCGAAAAAATTATTGGAATTGAAAAACTTAAGATTCCTGTTTTATGCAATCCCGGTGATGTTCAAGATGCTCTTCAATTTGATCCAAAAATTTACCATGAAAAATATAAAATAGATTGTTATTTTGACCTGTTTTCTGATTCTTGGTTCCATAAATTCTATCCTAAGGAATTTAATTTTAGAACCATCCCAATTGGTTTAGAGCCATCCTTGTATCAAAATCTTAAGCCTTTTAATTCTAGAATTAAAAATAAAATATTGAATTCTGGAAATATTGGAAGAACAAAATTTACTTCTAGATTATATAATTTATTTATGAAAAGTGGTTATTCTAATTATGATTATTATAAACTTCGAACAGATTGCAACAGTTTACCCTATGTGGATTATACGCCTACATTACAACATGAATACATTGGCGATAAATATCCAAAATTACTAGAAAAATATGCTAGTGCGATTGCTGCTACTTCTATGGCTCCTACCAGAAAATATCTTGAAATTCCAGCAGCAGGATGTCTTACTTTTATGGAAGTTACTTCAGATAATCATGCTCAGGAATTAGGATTTGTAGATAATAAATCTGCAATTTTTATTAATGAAAATAATTATAAAAATAAATTTGAAGAGTTTTTATCTGATCCTAAAAATCCTAAATGGGAGGAAATCGCTATGAATGGAAAAAAACATGCATTAAATTATTTAACTAATGATGTAGGTGTTAATCAATTAGCAGATCTAATAGAAGAATTAATTTGAAAGTAATATGAAAAAAAGAATACCTCTAACAAAACTATGGCTAGATAAAAATGAGCTTAATGAAATTAAAAAAGTTCTGGATTCTGGATTTATTACAGAAGGATTACAAACTAAAAAATTTGAAGGCTTAATTGCAAAATATACAAATAGTAAATTTGCTGTAGCCACAACTTCTGGAACATCTGCTTTACATTCTGCATTTCATTGTATTGGATTAAAAGGGAAAAAAATTTTAATTTCAGATTTTACTTTTCCAGCTACTGCATTAGCAGTACAATTAGCAGGAGGAATTCCTGTATTGGCGGATGTTGAAAAAGATACTATGAATATCTCTAAATCTATCGTAGAAAATTCTTTAGATAAACAAATTAATTTTTTATGCCCTGTTCCATTATTTGGTAATCCTTTAGAAAAAAATTTTTATTCATTAAGAAAACTAGGATTAAAAATTATTGAAGATGCTGCTACTAATTTAGGAACAAAAATTGATTCAAAACCTACAGGTTCACTTGCAGATATTACTTGCTTTAGTTTTCATCCACGAAAAATTATTACAACTGGTGAAGGAGGAATGATTACCACTAATAATTTAGAATTATTTGAGAAAATTAAAAAATTTAAATCTTTTGGCAAAAATCCTGATTTTACTGGATTTGGCACAAATTATAAAATGTCTAATATTTTAGCTGCAGTTGGAATTTCACAATTTAAAAAAATTGAAAAAATAATAAAAATCAGACAATCAAAAGCTAAAATTTATGATGAATTAATTAGTAAAATTAATTTTATAGAGCCACAAAGACAGATGAAAAATTCTAGGCATATTTATCAGTCATATGTTTGTACTATTACAAAACCAAATTTCCGTGATAAAATAATTAATGAATTATCTAAAAATAACATTGAGTCTCAAATAGGTACTTATGCACTTCATTGCTTACCATTTTTTAAAACTTGTATTAAAAAAGGAAATTTAGATAATTCTTCCTTTTTGTATCATAATACCATAACACTTCCATTACATCATTTACTTACATTATCTGATCAAATAAGGATCTGTAAAATAATTAAAAAATTGTTAAATTAAATGAAATTATATACTTCCTTACTAATTCAGTAGTAATCATGACTATTATTTTAAATAAAAGAATTCTAATTACAGGTGGATTTGGTTTTATTGGAAGTCATTTAGTAGAGTCTTTAATTAAAAATAATACAATTTGTATCATAGATAATGAATATCGAGGTTCAAATTCATCTTATCTTAAAAAACAATTCCCTGATGATTTTAAAAAAATTAAATATTACAAATTAGATATTACAGATCAAAAAAAATTAAAATCAGCAATTAAATCTTTCAAACCTGAAATAATTTTTCATTTGGCAGGAATTGCTGGTGTTTCAACTGTAATGAAAAACCCTATGAAAGTAATTGATGTAAATCTAATTGGTAGTTACAATTTAGCAAAATCAGTTTCTGATATACCGTCTGTAAAAAAAATTATTTATACTTCAACAAGTGAAGTTTATGGAAATTTAGCTTTTCAACTTTCTGAAGATGATTATACTACTCAAGGATCTCCTTATGATCAACGATGGTCATATGCAACTAGTAAGTTATTTGCTGAACATATTTTTGTAGCTTTAGAAAAAGAATCAGGAATTAAAGTTGCTATTCCTAGACTTTTTAACATATATGGTCCACGACAAATTGGCAGTGGTGCAATTCATGAATTTATCAAAAATTCCATAAACAATAAAGCTTTAACATTATACAATGATGGTTCACAAATTAGAGCATGGTGTTACATTGATGATTGCATTAAGGCATTGCATCTAATTACAAAAAAGGGAAATGGTATATTTAACATTGGAAATCCATATGAGTCATTAAGTACTACATCTCTTGCAAATCTTATTCTTGATATTACTAAATCTAAATCAAAACTAATTTTTAAAAAATTAAACACCACTGATATAAGATTACGCGTACCAAATATTGAAAAACTTTCTAAATTAGGATACCATCCTAAATTCCCAATTAGAATGGGGTTAACTAATACTTTTGAATGGTACTCAAATAGTTTAAAAATAAATCCATGATATGTATTTTTGATATAAAATTATTTATGATTATTTATTTTTTCTTTAAG